>Ga0214929_100045_pt1 | contig 107950 bp, 85 predicted proteins | sample Stichaenrichm17X_FD_168613 | JGI IMG/M metagenome (GOLD analysis project Ga0214929, IMG submission 168613) | Xylose enriched microbial communities from anaerobic bioreactor in Madison, Wisconsin, United States - 17X | ecosystem: Engineered > Bioreactor > Anaerobic > Unclassified | place: USA... | reverse complement strand
TATGACACCTGAGGAATATCATGAAAACTTCTATGCTGCAGCATAAGAATACCGCCAGTCGATTGTTCGACTGGCGGTACAAAAATTGTTAATTATTCAGTGTCCTCTTGACGGGTAGCACACCATTAAGCGGCGCACCTGCTCTGCTTTAGATATAATATAACTGTATTTACAAATTAGTTTATTATATTATATAGGTTAAATATAAGGGAGTTCGATTTTATGGCTGAACATCTAATTGGGGATTTGTACGAATAAAGCGGAGGCTTATATGGAAACAAAAGTAATAGAAAAGAACGGCGTATCGACTGCTGTGGTTTGGAGTGACGTGGTGCTGATCAAAGATACGCAATCGGCGCTGGACTTGATGATGACGATCAAATACGAGACGGACTGCACGAACATCGCGCTGAATAAAGAGGCCATCGTGAATGATTTCTTCGTGCTCAGCACCGGCATGGCTGGAGAAATTCTGCAAAAGTTTATGAATTACGGCATCCGTTTTGCCATTTACGGGGATTTCTCAGGGTATACCAGCAAGGCGCTGCACGATTTCATCTACGAAAGCAACAACGGACACGATTTCTGCTTTGTGGCAGCGGAGGATGAAGCGGTAGATTGGCTGTGCCGATAAGGCCAGCTTGAGAAGGGCGGTGCCGTTTGCCTGATGGATCAACCTCATATACAATATTATTAAAAACAAGAAGGGGTGCAGCATGACTGATACAAACGAAAAACTGAATTTCTCGTGTGACTATCTGGAAGGGGCGCATGAAAGAATCTTGAAGCGTTTATCCGAAACCAATCTCCAGAAAATGGATGGGTACGGTTATGACCCTTGTTCGGAAAGTGCCAGAGCGCGGATCCGCGAGGCGTGCAGCTGTCCGAAGGCGGAAGTGCAGTTTTTAATCGGCGGTACACAGGCCAACGCGGTGATGATTGACGCCATGCTGCAAAGCTATCAGGGTGTCATCTCAGCGAGCAGCGGCCACGTCAATGTGCACGAAGCCGGCGCGATCGAGGCTGGAGGCCACAAAGTCCTCGCCCTTCCCCAGCACAATGGAAAAATTGCGGTCTCTGATCTCGAACGTTACCTGACAGATTTCGAACAGGACAGCAACCGGGACCACATGGTCATGCCCGGGATGGTGTACCTGTCGCAGCCGACGGAATACGGGACGCTGTACACACTGCAGGAGCTGGAAGCTATTCACGATTTATGCCACAGCCATCAGGTGAAGCTTTACGTGGACGGCGCGCGTCTGGCTTACGCGCTGGCGAGCCCGGCCAATGACGTCACCCTCCTCGACCTCGCCAGACTCTGCGACGCGTTTTACATCGGCGGCACAAAATGCGGAGCGTTGATCGGCGAAGCGGTGGTGGTGCCGGAACCGGACACCATCCCCCATCTGTTTACAATCATTAAACAGCACGGCGCCCTTCTGGCCAAAGGCAGGCTGACGGGGATCCAGTTTGACGAACTCTTTCGAGATGGCCTGTACTTCACGATCGGCAAATCGGCCGTAGACTACGCGGGGCAGATCCAGAAGGCGCTGACTGAAAAAGGATACCGGCTGCTGTTTGAATCCCCGACCAACCAGGTGTATTTAATCGTGCCGGACGACAAGCTGCCGGCACTGGGAGAGGCAGTCGTCTATTCCTTCTGGGAAAAATACGACGAGGCCCACACGGTCATCCGGCTGTCCACAAGCTGGGCCAGTACGCAGGAAGAGGTCGAGCGTTTGATTTCAATTTTGTAAAATTAAAGCGATTCGTAGTGGAGCCGAGCAGATGCGCCCGTCAGCGGCGCACCTGCTCGTTTTTTATTTCTATTCATCTTGACTGCCACATCGTACTTAGAAGAGAAATGTAAAGGATAATATGATATACTTAATATAATCAACAAGCGGTGTGACACGTTTGCAGACGACTGGAGGATAATACGGTGGCGCATTTTATTGAATTCAAAGACGTGACGAAGATCTACGGCACAGGTGAAGCGGAGGTCCGGGCGCTGGACGGCATCCGCTTCTACGTGGATGAAGGCGAATTCTGCGTCCTGCTCGGCTCTTCCGGTGCCGGGAAGACGACGCTTTTGAATATGCTCGGCGGGATGGATCGGGTGACCTCCGGCGAGATCTGGTTTGACGGGCGGGAGGTTTCGGCTTTTTCGAAGAAACAGCTCGTCACCTACCGCAGGAAGGACGTGGGCTTCGTGTTTCAGTTTTACAATCTGATCCCGAATCTCACGGCGCTGGAAAATGTGGAGATCGCCGCGATGCTCTGTGAGCATCCCATCCCCGCGGCGGAGGCGCTGGACATGGTCGGTCTGTCCCACCGGCAGCATCATTTCCCGGCACAGCTTTCCGGCGGCGAACAGCAGCGCGTGGCGATCGCCCGAGCGCTGGCGAAGAACCCGCGGATGCTGCTCTGCGACGAGCCCACCGGCGCGCTGGATTACGCGACGGGCAAGGCGGTGCTCAAGATCCTTTACGAGCTGGGGAGAGAGCGGGGTACGACGGTGCTGATGATCACCCACAACCAGGCGATTGCGCCGATGGCAGACCGGATTCTCAAAATACGCAGCGGCCGAATCGAGTCCAACGCGCTGAATCCGGACAGGCAGCCGGTGGACGCTATCACGTGGTAGGCACGGACAGCGGTTTGAACAATTTTGGAAGGAAATGGGCATGAAGAATACGGCGGTCCGATTAGCGGCGAGAAGTGTGCGCACCTCGAAGGGACGCTGGCTGGCGCTCTTTCTGATCGTGATGCTCAGCGTCGGCTTTTTTGCCGGGCTCAAGGTGTGCCGCGGCCAGATGTGGATGGCCTGTCAGCAGTATCTAAAGGCTCAAAATTTTTACGATTACCGGCTGTACACCTCCCTCGGCTTCACGGACGACGCAATCGACGCGCTGCGGGATCGGATGCGGTCAAAGGGGGTCGGCGTGCAGAGCCTCGAGGGCGTGAAGTCTACAGACGCCACGGGCGCGTACAAGGACGGAAAGGGCGCCGCGCAGAGCGGCGTGTTTCTGCTGATGTCGATGCCCAAAAAGGTCAATCAGCCGTCGCTGGTGGCCGGGCGGATGCCGAGGTCGGACGACGAATGCGTGGTCGACGACCGCGCTGCCGGAAGCAGCATCGTCGGCCGCACCATTACCTTTTCAGACGGCAGCGGAGACGCCGTATCGGGCCTTAAAAATAGAACGTATACCGTTGTCGGCACGGTGAACTCGCCGCTGTACCTCAATGACGATCGCGGCTCTTCCGAGCTTGGCAGCGGCAAGCGGACGGGCTTCGTCTATCTGCCGAAAGCTGATTTTACGTCTCCGCGTTACACCGAGGTCGACGTGACATTGAAGCGCACGGAGAACCAGGCGGTTTACAGCGACGCGTATGTGAATACGGTGAAGGCGAAAAAGAACAAAATCAAGGCGGCGCTGGCCTCGGCAGCTGCTGACGATTACGAGGGGCTGCTGCAAAACATGATGAAGCAGGCGCCGATAACGCGGGACGCGGCTGTGGCGGTGGCTGTAAATCAAGGCATCGACGCGCCGTCGACCACTGTGCTGACCCGCGCGGAAAACAACGGGTACGCCAGCTTTAAAAACGACACGTCCATCATCGACGGCATCGCCAACGTCTTTCCGGTGTTCTTCATTTTGATCGCGCTGCTCGTCTGCGTCACCACGATGACGCGTATGGTCGAAGAGGAGCGGACGCAGATCGGCACCCTGAAGGCGCTGGGCTGCTCGGATTTTTCCATCACGATGAAATACATGATCTACGCCGGCAGTGCAGCCCTGCTCGGTTGGGCCGTTGGCTTTTTCGGCGGGACCTGGGGACTGCCGAAAATTTTCTGGTGGGCCTACCGCACGCTCTACGATTTTGCGCCGATTCCCTACGTGTTCAGCCTGCCGATGGCGCTGCTCACCCTCGGGGCGTCGCTGGCGGCGGTGGTCTTGAGCATTTGGATTTCCTGCAGAGGCGAGCTCCTCAGCGCGCCGGCCGTGCTGATTCGGCCGAAGGCCGCGAAGCCCGGCAAACGCATCTGGATCGAAAAAATCCGTCCGCTGTGGCGGCGCCTTCCGTTCCTGCGCAAGGTGACGCTGCGCAACATGTTCCGCTACAAGACGCGGATGATCATGATGCTGATCGGCGTCGGCTCCTGCACGCCGAACAAGGCGCTGCTGGAGCGGATCAACGGGACGGACGGCGTCACGGGCGTGACCAATCTGGCGGACACGCGGGCGGACGTCAGCAGCTCCGTGTCCTGCCTGAATTACATCATCTGGCTTTTGGTGCTGTTCTCGGGCGCGCTGTCGTTTATCGTGATCTTCAATCTGACCAATATCAATCTGGCGGAAAGAAGCCGAGAGATCGCGACGGTCGAGGTCCTCGGCTTTTACCCGAAGGAGACGCGGGCCTACGCGCTGTGGGAAAATCTGGTCATTTCCATTTTGGCCGGCTTCATCGGCCTGCCCGGCGGATGGCTGTTCACCCGCTTTGTGCTCAGCCGGGTCCTGTTGGACAATATGACGTTCCCGTTTATCATTCACGGGATCAGCTACCTGCTCGCATTGATCTGCACGGTGATTTTTGCGGCGGTCGTCAACCTGTTTATGGGGCGCGCCATCGGACGCATCGACATGTCGGAATCCCTCAAGGCGGTTGAGTGAGGAAAATTGACGAATACAGACGGGAAAACATATCGTTTTTGTGGCGCTTTATGCGCTGATTTAGATTTGGATGGTACGGATCTGTCGGATTTAATCAGAGATACTTTGGGATTGCCTGACTTATATGTTTTCGATGGCAATGATCAACCGGATCAGGAGGACTGATCTGTGTACGGCAATATGAGAATTAAAAAAGGAATGAACTGGTTTAGTTATGTTTGAAATGGAAAAAACATTAATTGTTGTTTATAAAGACGAGATGTTAGTTAATCAGCTGAAAAAACTTGTTGAGACTAAAGATGATAATGATAACGGCGAAGTTGTAGGTACGACGGACAATTCAATAAATATTGTGGCTTGGAATGAAAAAGTTTGGTTGGAAAACAAGAAAGCTGGAAATATTAAATCAAAAGTATTGTTTCTTGGTTCGATCAAAGGCACAGATAAATTAATTCCGGTTATTGATGTGAAATATGACAAACACGGCGTAAAATATGGATGGGCAGGAAATCAGGCTATAGTTTATGCGAATCCCAAAGAAATCACGAATAGAGAAAAATATGTGGAATTTATCAATGACCTTTCAAATTTACCTGTTCCAGATATCGTGAAGAACCCAAAGGATTCGAAACTTAAAAAAGTCGCTGAAAATCTGCCGAAATTCAATGTCGCGGAGACAATCAGACAAAGAGTAAAACAAGAAAAAGTTAAAGTGCCGGAATTTTTGCAAAAGGCAAAAAAGGCGGTAAAAAAAGAAGTTGAAGTTGTTGGAGAGGCGGGTTCAAAGGCGGTAAATGCGGCTGAGGATTTGTTTAGAGATAAAAATATAGTTATGAAGCAGCAGTTATTTTATGGTGTTGTGAATCTATACAATAATGACCTAGAGCAATTTATGAATTTGTAGGTGATTTGAATGAGCAATATTGAAGATGTCAGATATGGATGGAATTTTATGGCTAAACTCTTGGGAGCAGATTTGGGTGGACAGACTGCATATTCTGATTATGTTCAAAATGTTGCTGATAACAGTAGGATTCAATTACAAAATAATAAGATTCGGGAAATTAATAACGCCATTGACGAATTGACGCAAAATATCAGCGCGTTAAATGATTCTCATCCTGGAATTGGGCCAGATCAGCTTAAGGGCTTTGTTGCTGAGGAATGGCATGCTCAGACATTTAATATTGATGCCATTTCCAAAGATTCTGCAAACAGAGCATGGACTTTGAAAGAAAATGGATATGCGAGCGTTGATATAGATACGAACTTTGGCAAACAGTATAGTCTAAAATACTCAAATTATGCAGATAAAGCAGAACAAATGCAGGCAGCATTGAATCGATATACACACCGGCCAAAATACCATGGTCAGGAGAGACTCATTGCCGCAGAACAAGTGCAGGATGCAAAGGCGGCAGCTAGAAGAAGGGCAATCAGAAATAGTGAAATTAGACCAGATGTGTCACAGTCTCATTCGGAAACGGGAAAACATCTCTTAGGAAAAGTGTCTGACGGAAAAGGCGTCGAATCAAAGGAACTTTCTATAAAAGAATCTAAAACCATTGCAAGGGAAGTGCGAAAAAAGAGTTTTGACGCTGAGAAGCATGGGTATGAAAAACAGACGCCATTAAATAAAGTTCAAATCGATTATTTAAATCAAGCAATGAAGGCAGGATTGACGGCCGCGACGATTTCTGCGATTGTACAGCTTGTTCCTGAATTGTATAAAGCGATAGATTTTCTTATTAAGCATGGAGAAATTGATTTAAACGGAATAACGCAGTCGGGGAAGAAAGTTATATCAGTGAGTGCTGAATCTTTCCTACGGGGATCAATCGCTTATGGGATCGAGATGTCGATTCAAAAGGGCTTATTAGGAGAGGCTGTAAAAGCGGTTACGCCAACAATTGTCGGCGCAGCAGTAACAATTGTGCTTGGTACAATAAAAGATAGTATTTATGTAGCGGCAGGAAAGATGTCCGAAAAAGAAATGGGAATGAGATTTATAGATTCAATGATCATTTCTTCTGGTTATCTTGCCAGCATGAAAATTGGCGGCATTATTGCTCAAGCTTTATGTCCGCAGCTTCCTGGAATTGGATATGCAATTGGCAGTTTGTTAGGCTGTTCGGTTGCGGTGGTTTATAGTATTGGAAAGAAAAAATTAATATCTTTCTGTGTTGACACTGGTTTTACATGCTTCGGATTGGTCGATCAAAACTATCAAATCCCCGAAGAAGCGCTTAAAGAACTGGGCGTCGAGACGATCTCTATTCCACATGCAGATGTTGAAAGAACAAGGGTCAATACCATTTCGACACAACAATCTTTGGATACTGTACAGTATGATACGATTGATATTAAGGTGCTCAAGCGAGGGATCATCGGAGTTAATCGCGTAGGGTATGTATGCTAAGGGATTTATAGAGGTTAACTCTAAATAATTAACATAGAAAGTGTTTGATTATTTAAGCTTTGCAAATGAATAATGAGCTGGATAGACGACAACCGGCACCCTTTCTCGGCATCGATCTTCGGATCGGTGCCGCTTTTTGTTGTTGAATGTCTGTTTTTTGAGAGGATAGCCACAACGATTGACGTGATTAAGGTGGCGAAGCTCCATGAAGATGTTGGAATTGCTGCCGCTTTGTCAGCGTAATGATGCAGCAGGCAATCACGTCTTAATGGCCGGGCGCGGTCTTATTCGCAAAGATGGTATCGGCGGCTGCCAAGAAGTGGTAAAATAATGTGTATACAATAAAATGTGAAGGAGATGTCAAGCGCGCTTGACGCAGCCTGCAGGAAACGGAGGAGTATGAAATGTCAGAATATTACAGCATCTATCTGCCGAACTACACGATCGGACACGGCGTCTACGAGAAAATTCCAATTGTCTGCCGCGACTACGGCATGTCGGCCGTCATCATCGGTGGGAAAACCGCGCTTTCCAAAGCGGAAGCCAAGATCCGGAAGGCCGCGGAAGCAGGCGGTATGCAAATCACGGGAACGCTCTGGTACGGCGGCGAGTGCACCTACGAAAATGTGGAAAAGCTGGCCGCGGAACCGGCCGTGCGCCAGGCGAAACTGCTTTTTGCGGTCGGCGGCGGCAAAGCGACCGACACGACAAAGGCACTGGGCGAAAAAATCAACAAAGCTGTTTTTTCGTTCCCGACCATTACGTCAAACTGCGCGGGATGTACGAGCGTCAGCATCATGTACCACGAGGACGGGAGCTTTCTTGAGCCCTTTTTCATCACGCGGCCGCCGATGCACACGTTCCTCGATCTCGATATCATCGCGGCGGCGCCGTGGAAATATATGTGGGCCGGCATGGGAGACACCTACGCCAAGTATTTCGAAGCGACGATGTCCTCCCGTGGAGAGGAACTCAGCCACTACGTCGGCCTGGGGGTCACGATCAGCCGAATGTGTCTCGATCCAATTCTGAAGTACGGGCGCAGGGCGCTGGAAGACAATAAAAAAGGCGTAGCCTCAAAGGAACTCGAAAACATTGTGCTCGCGATCAATGTCACGACGGCGCTCGTTTCGATACTCGTCACAAAGGACAAAATCATTGATTACAACACCGGCCTCGCGCACGCGATCAATTACGGCTTGACCTCATTCCCAGAGGTCGAGCAAAATCACCTGCACGGCGAAATTGTCTCCTTCGGCGTGCTGATCCTGCTGCTCGTTGAGAGCCAAGTCAATCCCGCATTTAAAGAGCAGTACAAGGAGATGGCCGCGTTCTCCGCGGATGTCGGACTGCCCAGATGGCTGGACGATTTGGGCCTAACGGACGCTGACGAGGACCGCGTGATCGACTGCGCCATTAAGATGAAGGACATCGATCACAATCCCTATCCGATTACGCGTGAAATGGTGACGAAGGCTTTCGATACACTCAAAGGGGATTATAGAAAATGAAAAAATCTTCAGAAAATTTCCCGGGAAATAATGATCAAAAGCCATTGACCACCCCTGCGACGCTCATTTTCGGCGTCGCCTTTGTGTGGTTCAGCACGCACTTCGGGGGCGGCTTCGCTTCCGGCGCGCAGCTCTACACCTACTTCATTCGATACGGCATCTGGAGCCTGATCATGCCAGTGGTGGCCATGGCCTACAACGCGTTCTTTTTCTATTATTGCTTCCGTTACGCCAGAAAACACGAAGTCTACGACTACCGTTCGTACAACGACAGCTTTTATGGCAGATTCGCGCCGATTTTTTCGAATCTGTTTGAATTCTTGTACATCGTCGTCATGTGCATCGCGCCCGCGGTCGCCTTTGCGACAGGCGGCGCTACGCTCAACGCGGTGACCGGGATTCCGTACTATCTGTGCACGCTGATTATCGGAGTGTTCATTTTTATCGTTGCCATCTTCGGCACGGACCTTGTGCGCAGGGTTTCGACCGTGCTTTCGATCGTGATCATCGCGGGGCTGCTCGCGGTGTGCATTCCGAACATCGTCGTCAATGCCGACGGCATCCGCGCGTCCATCAAAGCCATGACCGCGGCGGGCGGCAGCGCTTCATTCGGGCGCGCGCTCTATTCGGCATTTCTCTACGGCACATTTCAGCTGTGCAACGTCGCCGTCTTTGTGCAGCACGGCAAATCTTTCGCGAAGCCTGAAGACGCGAAGAAAAGCGCGATCCTCGGCTGGATCATCAACTCCGTGCTGATGCTCCTCGTCGTGCTCGGCATCCTGACCGTCTACACCGATCCCAAGATGGCTTCACAGTCGGTGCCTGCCCTTTTCATGGTTCAAAAAGGGGTCGGCACGGCCTTTTTCACGCCGATCATTTCAATTTTGATCATCCTCGGCGCTGTGACCACTGCCGTCAATATGGTCGCCGCGATGGTGAAGCGGATCGGCACCGCGATCGAAACGCCAGAGGAAAAAGCGAAAACGGATGCGGGCAAACCGATTGTAAAGACCATGATTATTTCGCTCCTGTGCTGCGTTGCCGATTTCGGGATCGCGCAGTTCGGACTGATTACGCTGATCTCAAAGGCGTACAGCTTTATCGCCTATCTGGCCATCCCAGTCATCCTGATTCCGTACATCATCCATATGATTGTGACGCGGTTTGATACGAAATAGAAGATGGTGTCATAGCGGATCTTGTCACTGGAGGAACGAAAAAAGCAGTGTCGCCCCCAAAAAAAGAAAAAGCAGCGCGGCTCGTCTCAACATTAGAGACGAAGCCGCATCTGCCAAAATAGGAAACGCACCAATCGGATCATACCTGTAATGTGCGGAGGATGTCCTCCAATACCAATCAGAATACAAGCATCAATCATTTCGAATATGAAAAATACGCGACACAGGAGGACAAAATGCTGCAGAAAAATGGCAAAAAGCTTGACAGACGGACCGCCTATACCCGCATGATGATCCGAGAATCTCTTTATCGGCTTCTGGAAAAGAAACACCTCTCGGAAATCACGGTGAAGGAGCTCTGCGAGGGAGCGGAGATCAACCGCGCGACCTTTTATCGGAATTACGCGGACATCTACGATCTCTACGAAAAGCTGGAGGAGGAGCTGACGGAAAGCGCATTCGCGGACGGGAACATTGAAGAGGACAGATACAAACTGCTCGAAGTGATTTATGAAAACCAGACTTTTTACAAAGAGTTCTTTTTGTCAAGGCTCGAGAGCCGGTATATCAAGGCGACCGTCTCCAAGATGTACGATCAGATGAAGGCCCTGCTTAAGGAAAGAGGGACATGGGACGAGCGGACGTTTCAAATATCCTATCAGTACAATTATTACGGCGTCATCGGCGTGCTGAAGGAATGGCTCAATGCCGGCTGCCCGGAAAAACCCAAGGAGCTTGGAGACATTGTGTACGGGATCGTGGAAAAACAGTATCAATGAAGACGGCATCGCGTTAATTTCAGACAACACAGCAAAAAGCGCTGTGAGGGGAAGAACCCTTCACAGCGCTTTAGGTTTAACCGTTATTTTTCAGCCTTTGCGCCGGCAAAGTAGGGCAGCGCGACGAAGCAGACGCCCCCGATGATGTTGCCGATGGTGACGGCGGTGAGGTTGTAGAGCCATCCGCCGAAGGAGACTGCCTGTCCGGCCGGGTCGAGAAGCGAGACGGTCAGCTGGGTCATGTTGGCAATCGAGTGCTCAAACCCGCAGGTGACGAAAGCGAAGAGACACCAGAAGATCATGATCAACTTGGCGCTTTCGGACTTGCACTTAAAGCCGCACCACACAGCGAGACAGACCAGGATGTTGCAGAGGATCCCGCGGATGACGAGCTGCAGGAATGGCGCAGACATCTTCGCGGCAGCGGCGGTGGACAAAAATAACGCAATGGGTTCTGTGTTCAACCCCGAGTAATGGAACAGCAGCGCCAGCAGGGCAGAGCCCGCGAGGTTGCCGAACCAGCAGATGACGAGCAGCTTGAGCGCATCTGCGAAGGTAATGCGTTTTTTGGTCAGACCGGCGGTCATGACCAGCGTGTTGCCTGTAAAAAGCTCTGCGCCCGCGATGATCACGAGGCTCAGCGCGATGCCGAATGAGACCCCCATGACGACCTTCGTCGCTGGCGCGCCGTTCAAGAGCCCGCCGATGACGTTAATCAGGAGGTTGCCGAATCCGATATAGGCGCCCGCGAGCATCGCGTGGACAAAATACCCGCCTGTGCTTTTCTTTAAAAAGCTGACCTTTGCGTTGGCGGCCTTTGAGACCGCTTGATAAGTTTCTCCGTACATGATTTCCCCCTTATTGAATATGGATGTGATGACGCGTAGATATTCACGTCTATCGTATGTATAGGGTATCATGGAATAGGGAAAAATGATACAATAAAAGTATAATAATTTTCAGAAACCAACAAGGAGAAGCACATGCAGTTGAAGCGCATCGACCTAGACCTTACGGTGTGCCAGGTCCCGTCGGTTAAGGACATTGATCTCGACCTCGGATTTTATTTCATCGGTAGAACGGCGGATGAGATTTCTCTGGTCTGTCAAACGGACAAGACGCCGGCACATACGACGGCGCGGGAGGACGGCTGGCGGGCGTTTCGGATCGAGGGCACGCTGGACTTTTCACTCATCGGCATTCTGTCGAAAATCTCGACGATTCTCGCGGCGCATCACATCGGGATTTTCGCGGTCTTCACGTTCAATACGGATTACATTTTGGTCAAGCAAGACAATTTCGACCAGGCGATGGACGTGCTTGCCGAAAGCGGGTACGAAATCCTTTGAGGACATTTTCACGCGGCGCCGGACAAAAGCTCAATGTCAAATACGCGGGGCAGTCTAATCAAAAATTAAAGGAGAAAATTGAAATGAACGGAACGGTACGACTTGAAACGGAAAGACTGGTGCTGCGGCAGCATGTCATCGAAGACGCGGATACGTTGTACGCGAATTTCGGCACAGACGAAAAGATGTTCGAATACTCCGGGTGGAACCCCTACGCGACGCCGGAGATGGCGAGAGCAACCGTTCAGCGTTTTATCGACAGCTACGCGGATGCTCACTTTTTCGGCTGGGCGATTGAGGCGGACAATCAGCTCGTCGGGACGGTTGGCGCTTACGATTACGATGCCGAGCAAAGCTGCATAGAGATCGGGCTCAGTATCGACCGCGCGCACTGGGGCAAGGGCTACGCGACGGAAGCAGTGCAGGCCGTGCTCGCCTACCTAACCGGCAGCCAGCAGATCGGCACCGTGACGGCGTGGTGCGCGTCGGACAATATCGGTTCGAAAAAAGCGATGGAAAAATGCGGCATGCGGTGCACCGGCATCGAGCGCGGCGCCCTGACGATTGGCGGCAAGACCTTTGACAAGCTCAATTACGCTTACGAGGTGGAGCAGTAAAGGATCGGGTTGATTCTTCTTTCTTTCTCTTTAAAATGATGAAAGAAAGAAAAAGAAAGAAAGGAAAGAATAGAGCCCATGCGTTTCAAAGATCAAGATATTGAGTTCAAACAGGAATATGTTCCAGACATTAAAATTTAAAGATCAATAGAAAGTTTTTAGAGGCTTCCTGCTGATATTGGCAGGGAGCCTTTTTTATGTTTGAAAATCCATCTCGATTTGCTTAACAGAAGAACAAGTTTTCGATTTTTATGGCATAATAGGTTAGATAAGTAAATGATATGAGGCGCGTAGACAACGCGCTTTTAGAGATAGGAGAGACGAGGATGATCAAAGTGCATGTGCTGCCGATGCACGGACACTCGGCGGGGATGACCGCGGTCAAGGTCGGCGGGCAGGAGCGCTACCTGCTGATTGCCGGGGATGCCGGGTACGGCAGGCCCTCCTGGGAGCGGCAGGTCCTTCCCGGCGTGGAATGGAATCGGAAAGAGACGGCGAAATCCTTGAAGCGCCTTCGGGCGTTCGCCCTCGACCCGCACTGTGAAGCGGTACTGATGACCCACGATAGGGAAGAAACCAAGGACGTCTTTGTACTTTGACATGGATGTAAAAAACAGATTTGAGCGATGGGCGCCTTTATTCCCGACCCGTATTTCAATGTCTACGGGCCGACAAAGGCCTTCGAGATGTTTCTGACCGAGGCGATGTACGGCGGGCTGAAGGGAACGGGCGTCACTGTCTCGGCCCTTTGCCCGGGACCGACCCAAACCAATTGGGCTGCCAACGCGGGCAAAAGCGATTCAAAAATCGCGAAAGACCCGGATGCGTTCGCGCAGACAGGCTTTATCGGGATGCAGAAGGGTCAGCTGATCATCATTCCAGATGCAGATTATCGCGCGTTCCGCTATCTGATGCGGCCGCTCCCGGCGAAGCTTCAGGCGCAGCTCATCGCAAAGTGGCAGCAGAAGCTGATTGCCCAAGGCTGAGCCACAGATGATTCCTACAATACGTTAACAAAATTCATTACCCCATAACAAAACCCCAAGCCGGCGATTGGGAGAGCAGCCGGCTCGGGGGTTTTTGGGTATTTTGGGGATGAACAAATTCAGATTTTATTTATTATTCGTCTTCTGACATATTTTCTGAGCTGTCTCGTGGGCTGTCTTCTGAGCGGTCCTCAGGCACGTCTTCCGGAATGTCGTTTTCGAGGGTTCGAATCACCTTGGCGGGCACACCGCTGACCAGGGAGTCGCCGAGGACGTGGCAGAAGGCCCACAGCCAGACGTCATCAAAAAATTTGTTGAAAAAATAAGAAAACCAATAAAAAAGCGCAGGTGCGTCCATTGCGGCGCATCTGCACGGATGCTTATTCTTCTGCCCGGTCGGGCAGGCTGCCGGTGATTTCGACCGCCAGCTGGAGAGCGCGGATCAGCGCGTTCATCGTCTTCATGTCCGGATCGAAATAATAGTAAATTTTGGTGCCTTCCTTTCGCGTTTTCAGAAGGCCGGCGTCCTTCATGATCTGGAAATGATGGGAGATGGCGGGCCGGGACAGGGAGGAGTGTTCGGCCATGTCGATGACGCGCACCCCGCTGCAGTCGCCGGTTTTCATCATGGCCAGGATCAAATGCTGCCGGCTTTCGTCGCCCAACGCGGTCAGCAGCTTCTGGCTCTTTTCCAAATCCTCGGACAGGCATTGGAGTTTGGCCTGAAACGATGTGTCCCTTTGACTCATAGCATCCGCCTCACGCGTCAAAGGTGTGGCCGCTGGCCAGCTCGAAGTCGCATTTGACGATGCCGAGATCCACCTTGGAGAAAAAGCCGAAGCCGTTCACCTTTGCGGTCAGCTTGCTGCCGTCGTAGCTGATCACAAATTTCTGCTGGTTCACTGCGGTTGGCGCGTACATCGCTGCTGCCATGCCCCTTTTAAACCATTCCGGCATTTCCCCGGCAACTGTACACAGCTGGTCGACCGGGCGGCTTTTGTGGGCAGCGCCCTGTGTCATCCCGTAACCGAGGGCGATCAGAATCACCTGCTTTTCTCCTTTGTTGACGACGGCCTTGCTTTTGCCGTGGGTCATGCCGACCCAGCAGCTGTTCAGCCCCAGCCGCTGCGCGAGCAGGACGATCCTTTCGCCGTAATAGCCGGCCTTTTCGTCAAGATTGGGAGCTTTCTGACCGACGATGGCGAGATAATTGCGGACACCGGTAAATTTTCCGTAACGCGCCATCATCGCGTCGAAGCATTCCGGTTCATCGAAAAATAACTGCATGTGCAGACCGCTCTCGCGGTTGAGCTTTTCGACCTCCGCGGTTAGTTCATTGCGGATTTCCTCTGGAATTGGGTCGCTTTTGTATTGCCGCACGCTGTGCCGCTGTTTCATGATTTCTAAAATATCCATTTTATGCCTCCTGTAGATCAGAGATTGCTCTGTATTGTTTAAGTGATTGAACAGAGTATAGCATAATCGGCGGCGAATGGTTCGTCTGTAAAGGAAGTCGAGATGGATGTATGGTCTGCGGATAAACACGATATTCAAGCCCCTTGACGCCGTTGCTATAATTGGAAATGAATGTGTGGGTGTCGGCAGACGGGTGATGGTGGGTCACCGACTGCGGGGCTGACGCATCAAGACAGGAGGACAGTTATGAACCCAATGGACAGACAAATCGGAAAGCAGCAGCGTATCAGAATGGGTATGGCAGGTGGCCTCATCCTGCTTTTCGCTTTAGGAATGGCGATCGACGAAGCGGATTTTCTAGGGAGCCGCCACACTTCGGCCACAGCGTATCTGCAGGTCTACAGCGCTTTTCTGCTGATGCTCGTGTACATTGTGCCCTTTAGCCTATTGATGCGGCGGCTTTGCCGGCGGTACAAGCTTTCCGGATTTGAAATGTTGACAGCGGTCGCCTGCGGCGCTTTTATTCCGGCGGCCTTCGCCGGAGAAATCAACGATGGTTTCACCAGCATGATGAAGCAGCTGATGGGCTCAGCCTATTCGGACGCGTGGCTCGGCTCCGCGGAGACCGCAATTGTGGAGGAATTACTAAAGCTGGGTACGGCAGCGCTGCTTTTGTATCTTTTTCATCGGAAATCACGGCCGTCTTATTTAATCACCGGAATGTGTGTGGGTATGGGATTTCAAATCGAAGAGGATTTCTCCTACATTACGGACAGTGGATTTAAGCACGTGAACGCGGCGTTTCCAGCGGCACTTGATCGGATCGTTGGTGCCCTCGGTTCCCACTGGGCCTACACCGGTGTGACGGCAGTTGGGCTTTACCTGATTGTCAGCGCATCCAGTGGCCGCAATAAACGGAAGGGGCTGCTTTGGATTCTCCTCGTGATGGCGAATCATTTTTTGTACGATTCGCCCATTGGATCGGTGCCCCTTTTCAGCGCATTGCTTGCAGCCGCTGTGGTTCTGCCGGTAATCCTTTTGCTCAAAACAGACTGGAGCATGTCTGAGACAGAGATGGATGCAAAGCTTTCCCACAGTTATGCCCAGTCAATTGCCGGTGAAGGCAGACCGATGGATGAGGTGTTCAACGACTTGAAAAGGGATTTGAAATAATTGGATTCCATCATTTTTTCATTGCAGTATCTAAAGATTTTTCGGGCCACACCCATCATCAGCCATACTTTTGGTTATAGAAATTGAGTTTGTCGTTGTGGTATGATTTGTAGGTACATTTTATGAAAGAAAAGAGATTTTCGATTGAGCAAGCAATTAGATAAACAAGCAACTTACGAGCTGTTCGCGAAGGCGCCGGTGTCCAAGGCCGTGTGGACCATGGCCCTGCCGACCATCGTGACCCAGCTGATCAATATCATTTACAATTACGCGGACACCTGGTTCGTTGGGCGGACGGCCAACGCGGCGATGGTGGCCGCTTTGGGCATTTGCTTTCCGTTATTTGTCATCATGGCCGCCGTAGCCAATTTGTTCGGCATCGGCGGATCCAGCGTGATCTCCAGGGCGATGGGCGAGAAAAAAATCGAGAAGGCCCGCCGTACCTTCGCCAGCGCCTTCTGGGGCGGCATGGCGGCCGCGGTGATTTTCATGCTGGTGATTCTGTTCTTCCGCGCGCCGATCATCCACCTGGTCGGCGGCGACGCCCACGACTTTCAATACGTGTCCGACTACATGTTCTGGACGATGGTGGTCGGCGCCATTCCGACGATCGGCAACGTGCTGTGTGGCCATTTGGTGCGTTCGATCGGCGCGTCAAAGGAGGCGGGCTTCGGCATGTCCATGGGTGGGGTGTTAAACATCGCGCTGGATCCGCTGTTCATGTTCGTGATTCTGCCGTCGGGCATGGAGGTGACAGGCGCCGCGGTCGCGACGATGCTCTCTAACACTGCGGCGATGGTGTATTTCATGGTCTACATCCGGAAACGGCAGAAAAAGGAAAAGGACGGCATCGTCTACATCGGCCTGCCGAAGGCGCAGCCAGGCGATTCGGTTATGTCGGAAATTCTGATCACGGGCTTTCCGGCCGCGCTGCAGACGACCTTCGCGATGGTGTCCAATATTTTTGCCAATGTCCTGATCCGGCCCTACGGCAGCGGCGCCGTGGCGGGCATGGGCATTGCCAAGAAAATCAACATGATCGCCTTCAACACCTGTATGGGGATGACAATGGGCGTGCTGCCGCTGATCGGCTTCAGCTACGGCGCCCGCGACTACACGCGGATGCGCCAGATCATCCGCTACACCGGTACGGTCGTGCTGCTGTTCGGCGCAGCCTGCGCGGCGGTGTTCATCACCCAGGCGCCCCATCTCGTGCGCTTCTTTATCGATGAAGACACGTCGGTGCTGTACGGCACCCAGTTCCTGCGGATTATCGGCTACGCGGCGCCGCTGGCGGCGGTGTCCTATTTGAGCGTCACCATCTTTCAGGCCTGCGGGCGCAAGGGGCCGGCCTTTGTGCTGTCCATTCTCCGCAAGGGCGTGTTCGATATTCCGGCGATGTTCGTCTTCCGCTCAGTTCTCGGCCTCGGCGCCGCCGGCGTGTGCTGGGCCACACCCTTCGCGGAAGTGCTCGGCGTGATCGTCGCGCTGATGCTGTACCTGCGGTTTCAAAAAGGATTGCGCCGCTTTTGAGCGGATTTCAGAAGGAGGGAAGGCGTCATGACGGGATTTCCTTTAATTTTTTCAGATTTGATCAGCATCGCCCTTGTGGTCTACGTGTGGGTGCGCATCCGCGCGAATTCCGCCTTGGAACCGGACGCGGTGTGTTTGTTTCAGTGTATCGGCGTTACACTGATCGCGACCCTTGTGGTCGATCACGTCTGGGAGTATTTTTACCGCATTTCCGACGGCTCCGCTGCGTCCAGGCAATTGCTGAACACCATCTCCAGCCTTGAATTCTGCTGTATCCCGATCGCGCTGTTTTTCCTGATCTTTTACCAGCGGAAGCAGTGGGATGCGGCGCGCTGCACCGCGCTGGCGGCCGACCTCACCCTTTTGGTTTTGGATCTTTTGAACATTCGTCTGCCCATTTACGCTTATATCGATCACGAGCTTTATACGGTGATGACACCGGGCGCGGTATGGATTTTTTTGGGAACGCTGATCCTGTTCGGCTTCGTCTTGATTCATCATTTCCGCAATACCTTCAACATGGACCGGGAAGACAAACTCCTGATCAGCTTCGTTTTGATCATCGCAGCACTGGGCGAGGCGGGCTGTTATTTCAACGTTGACGTCGTCGCGGTCTGGGAATGTCTGGCCATCGTCTACCTGCTGCTCTATTTGGCTCTAGAGCGGCTTTTCGCCAAAACCGATCAGGTGACGGGCCTGCCGAACCGGTACGCCTTCACGTTGGCTTACTTTCGGGAAACCCGCAATCCGGCGTCGGTGCTGGTGTCGGTAGATCTGAACCATTTGAAGTATTTCAACGACCGCTACGGCCACGACACCGGTGACCATTATCTGCGCGCCTTTGCCCAGACGGCTCAGCAGCGGGTTAAGGATCTCGGTCAGCTTTACCGCGTCGGCGGCGACGAGTTTTGTCTGGCCTCGTCTGCGGACCCCAGCCGCGTGCAGGCCGCTTTCGCCGAATTGTCCCAGATGGACCAATGCGATCCGGCCTACGGCGATTTTCCGATGGATTTTGCCTACGGCCTTGCGGTCCGCAAACCCGGTGAGACCAACGGTGCGCTTTACACCCGGACGGACGCCGCGATGTACGTAAACAAACGGCAAATGGAGGGCGCCGCAGGGCGGGATGAATAGAGGAATAATTAAAGAAAAACGGAAAAAAGCAGCAGCTAAGCGCCTGCGCCGAACACAACAGCCTGAGAATCAGCTGAAAAAGCTGGCTCTCAGGCTGTTTTTTGTTTATTAATTTTTCTTAAGGGGACGTTAACGGTGGCTTTAGGCGGGCTTCCTATACTGGGGGTGTTTAGGAGGAAAGCACAATGGATCCCATTTGGAAAGTATTAAAAGCGACGTGTGCCGCACACGGCGATCGGACCGCCGTCATCGACGGTGACACCCGTATGACCTGGCGCGAGGTGAAGACCTGCGCCGAGCGGGCAGGCCGGTTTCTCGTCGGCCACGGCGTCAAGCCGGGCGTGCCGGTGGTGCTGCGCATGAAGAAAAGCTGGCAGGCCGTCTGTCTGATGTACGGAACGGTCTACGCCGGCGGGTATTACGTGTTTGTCGATCCGGACCAGCCGGAAAAACGGCTGCAGGCCATCCTGCAGACGCTGCAGAGCGGCGTCTTGATTCAGGACAGCGATGATTGGGTTGACGCGGCGCCCGGCCGGACCTACACGGCGGCGGCTGCGCTGAAGGGCCACCGCAGCCTTTGCCGAAGGGCTGAAGCGTCGGCGGACGATCCGCTCTACGCCGTCTTCACGTCCGGCTCAACCGGCACACCAAAGGGCGTGCTCGTGTCACGGGGCGCGGTGGCGCAGTTCATCGGGCATTTCGTTGAGATGAGCGGAATCGTGGCCGACGATGTGATCGGGAACCAGGCGCCCTTTGACTTCGACGTCTCGGTGAAGGATTTGTACAGCGCCTGCTTGACCGGCGCCTGTGTCGTGCTGATTCCGAAGGTCGATTTTGCGATGCCGAAGGCGCTGATGGACTGCCTCGTCGACAACCGCGTGACGGTATTGATCTGGGCGGTTTCGGCCATGTGCATCGTGTCGACCTTCAAGGGCTTCGCCTATCGGACGCCGACGACCCTCAGGCTGGTGATGTTCAGCGGAGAGGTCATGCCGATGAAGCATTTGAAGATTTGGGAGGACAGCCTGCCCCAGGCCGCGTTCATCAACCTATACGGCCCGTCGGAGATCACCTGCAACGCGCTGTACCACCGCGTCCAGGGCGACGAAGACCGGCTGCCGATCGGCGTGCCCTTTGCGGGTAGACAGGTATTTCTCATCGATGCTGACGGCGAAATCATCACAGAAGACGATGTGACCGGTGAAATCTGCGTCAGCGGCGAATCCATCGGGCTCGGGTATATCGGCAGGCCGGATCTGACTCAAAAGGCCTTCCGCACAATACGCGGCGCCCGGGCCTATTGTACCGGCGATTTGGGCTACCGGGAAAAGGGTCAGTACTTTTTTGTCGGCCGGTCAGACGATCAGATCAAGCTGATGGGCCACCGCATTGAACTCGGCGAAATCGAAAAGGCGATGGACGCGGAAGATGAAGTGGCGCGCGCCTGTGTGACCTACGATCCCGAGAAAAAGCGGATCACCGGCTGGTATACCGGCGCGATCGCGCCCAGACAGCTGCGCGCGGCACTGAAGGCCAGCCTGCCGACTTACATGATCCCGACGAAGCTTCGGCGCCTCGAGGCTTTTCCGGTCAACAGTCACGGCAAAATCGACCGCCGCAAACTTAAGGAGGCCGTATGAAAGCCTTCGAAACCCCCTATTACGTTTTGCATGAGGACCGGGTGACTGCCCGATGTGAGGCGGTCCGCCGTCTTTGGGACGGGGATCTCTGCTACGCGATGAAGGCCAATCCCTTTCTGGCTGCGCCCTTCGCGGCGGCGGTTCAGAGAATTGAGGTCTGCTCCTACGGGGAATACAAGATTTGCGTACAGGCTCATATCGATCCCCACAAGGTGATTTTTTCCGGGGTCGTCAAACAAGAAGCGGAGCTGCAGGAGGTGCTGGAAACCTGGGGCAGCGCCTGTGTGTACACCGCCGAATCAGAAAGGCAGTACACCCTGCTTGAAAACTGGGCGGAGGCCCACAAGACCCGCCTGCGGGTGCTGGCGCGGCTGAGCGACGGCACCCAATTCGGCATGGACCGGACGGCGATTGGCGCGCTGTTCCGCCATCATTCGCCGTGGATTCACCTACAGGGCCTCCATTATTTCACCGGGACGATGAAGCGGAAGCCGTCGGTGTACACGAAAGAGATGGCAGCGCTGGCGGACGTCTGCAGCTGTATTGAAGCCGAGGGCGGCCACATCGACGAGATCGAGTACGGGCCGGGCATCGGTGTGGATTATTTTTCGGACAAGGCTCCAAAATACACCGAGGCCGATTTTTTTGAAGCCTTGGCGGAGGCGGCGAAGCCTTTGAGACAGAAGTACCGCGTCACGCTGGAGATGGGCAGAGCCTTGGCGGCGCCGTGCGGCGAATACGTGAGCCGCATCGTCGACTGCAAGGTCAACGGCGGCGTCGGCTACGTGCTGATCGACGGCGGCAGCCATCATGTCCACTACGACGGCATGATGCGGGGCATGCACGTGCCCCATTTGCGGACGATCCCGGCGCGCAAAGGCGATCAGGTCTGGACCATCGCCGGCTCCCTGTGCTCGGTCAATGATATTCTGGCCAGCCAGGCCAGGCTGGGCGCGGTCCAAATCGGCGACTGCCTCGTATTTGAAAATGCGGGCGCCTACGCGATGGATGAAGGTCCGGCGCTGTTTCTGAGCCACGAACTGCCGGCGGTTTACGCGGTAAAGGGTCAGAGGGTCCGCGTCCTGCGCAGGCGGATGGATACTTGGCCGATGCATGTAGATATAAAAGAAGAAAAATAGAAAGATAAAAGGAAGGTTAAAAAATGGAAGAAAAAATCATTAAAATGCTGGAAGAAAATGACGATTCAATCGATTACGCCAATGAAACCCACCTCATCGACGACGGCCTGCTGGATTCCTTTGGGGTGATCGCCCTCGTCGCCGATCTGGAAGACGCCTTCGACGTCGAAATCGGCACCGCCGATTTGGTTCCGGAGAATTTTAATTCGGTGAAGGCGATCGCGGCTTTGATTCAGAAACGCGTATGAGCTATCAATCGCTTTTTTACGGCACCCTCTTTCTGCCGGCGGTCTTTGTCCTGTACACGCTGACGAAGCAGGCCTACCGGAAATACGTGCTCCTCGGCGCGAGCTGGCTCTTTTATTTCCTGGCGATGCACCGCGTTACCTGGGTTTTGGTGGCGACGTGCGTCGGGGTGTACGGGGCCGCCCTTTGGATCGACCGGGCGTCGGGCAGGCAGCGGACGATGCGGCTCGCCTGCGCGATCGTGCTCCTCGCCGGCGCGCTGATCCGGGTCAAATACGCCGGATGGATCGCGGACGGCATCGGGATGCTGGCCGGGCATCACTTTTCGGTGCGGGCCCTCGTCGTGCCCCTCGGGATCTCCTATTACACGCTGGAAGCGATCGGCTATTTGTGTGAGGTGTATTGGCAGCATCAAGCGGCCGACCGCGATTTCGTCCGGGTGGCGCTGTTTTTGAGCTTCTTTCCCCAAATCATGGAAGGACCCATCGCCCGATATCAGGACAGTGCGGCGTCGCTGTGCGCCGGCCAGCCCATCACGGGTCAGTCCTTGCGCAACGGCTGTCTGCGCATGCTCTGGGGTTTCTTCAAGAAGATGGCCGGGGCGGATCGGCTGTCCCTGCTGGTCACGGTCATCTTCAGCCAGCCGCACCGGTTTCACGGCTGGGCGGCTCTGCTCGGCAGCGCGGCCTACGTGGCACAGCTCTACCTCGAGTTCTCTGGGATGATCGATGTGACGATGGGGACGGCGGAGGTGCTCCAGATTCATCTGCCGGAAAATTTCCGTCAGCCCTTTTTCTCCCGCAGCGCGTCTGAATTCTGGCGCCGGTGGCACATCACCCTTGGCACCTGGCTGAAGACCTACGTGTTTTTCCCGGTATCGACCAGTCATCTCGTCGTCAACGGGAATCGTCAGGCGCGGAAAAAATACGGCCGGCAGACGGCGAAGGTGTGGACGTCCTTTCTGGCCCTGACGCCGGTTTGGCTGTTCAACGGCTTTTGGCACGGGGCCAAATGGCATTACATTTTTTACGGGCTGTATTACCTGGTGATTTTGATGTTAGAGGTCATACTCGAGCCGGCCAAGAAGCGGTTTTATTCGAGGACCGGCTTCAGCCCCGATCGCGGATTGTTTTCGATTCTGCGCTGGCTGCGCACGCTGGCGATCATCGTCGCCGGGGAAGTCATTTTCCGTGCCGACACGGTGACGACGGCGTTCACAATGATCGGAAACGTGTTCCGCGGCCCGAGCCACGTCCACGCGCTGCTCGCCGCCAGCCATCTCGATCTCAGCGACGGGTTTGTCGTCGTGCTCTGTCTGGTATTGGTCACGATCGTGGACGTGTGCAGAGAAAAGGGCGTCCACCTTTTTGCCTGGTTTGATCGGCAGCCGACTGCCGTGCGCTGGGCCCTCAGCTACAGCCTGATTTTTGCCCTGATCTGTTTTGGGGCGTACGGCGCGGGCTATCGAAAGGTTGATATGATTTATGCGAAATTCTAAGTGGATTGGATTTGTCGCCGGGCTGGCGGTGCTGTTGGTCCTGTTCTCGCTGCTGTCGGAGACGGTGTCGACGGGCAGCTCTGTCAGCTACGCGGCGAGACGGCAAAACATCGTGAAGGATTTTAAGAGTCAGAAGCCGCACACCATCGACGTGGTGGTGCTGGGCGACAGTGAGTCCTACACCTCAGTGGACACGATGCGGTTGTGGCACAAGCGGGGCATCACCGCGTACGTGCTCGGTCAGCCCGCGGCCCAGGTCTCGGAAATGGCCAGGATGGCGGAACAGATTGCAGGGCATCAAAAGCCGAAGGTGGTGCTGGTGGAAACGAACATGCTGTTCCGCAAGGTCAGCATGGTGAATGGGGCGCAGAACCAGTTCGGGCAGACCATAGGCGAAGCCTTTCCGATTTTTCAGAATCACGACTTTTGGAAAGCCTTGTTTGTCAAGGGCAGCGGGAGCAGACGGTATAATGGCTTTCGCGTGCTGAGCCGAACGTTTCCGGATACGAAGGTATCTGGCTACATGAAGCCGACCCGCCGCACGCAGGCGATTCCGGCCTTTAACCAGATGATGATGGACCGCATTGTACGGGCCTGCCGGGACAATGGCAGCCGCGTCATTTTGTACAGCGCGCCGAGTACGAAAAACTACTCGATGGCGAAGCACAACGCGTTAGAAGCCTACGCGGCAAAGCTCGGCGTCAAGTATTACGATTTCAACACCCGCCTCGGCCGCACGGAAATTGACTGGAGCCGCGACACCTACGACGGCGGCGACCATTTGAATTACAATGGGGCCGAAAAAACGACCGACGCGCTGGGTGCGGTGCTGGCCCGCTGCGGATTGACGGATCATCGAGGTGACAAAAACTACCGCGCCTATGCGCAGCTGTACCGCCAGTACGCGAAACGGGTCAAACGGATTGACGGACGGTGGAATCGCATTTAAGATAGAGCTATGATAGAAGAAAAGAAAAAGAAGATCCTCATTGCTGAGGACGACGAAGATATTGTCGCAGTGCTGGAGATGTATCTGGTCAACAGCGGCTTTGAGACGGTGTCGGTCTACAACGGGCTGGACGCGTTGAATGTGATCGATAAAACCCACGTCGATCTCTGCCTGATCGACATCATGATGCCAAAAATGAACGGCTTTGATTTAATCCGGCGGATCCGGGAAGAAAGTCAGGTGCCGATTCTGGTGCTCTCCGCCAGAAAGGAGGACAGCGACAAAATTCTCGGGCTGAACATCGGTGCGGACGATTATATCGTCAAACCCTTTAATCCACTGGAGGTGACCGCCCGCATCCGCGCGGTGCTGCGGCGGGCACAGGGAAGCGGAGATGCGTCGAAGGTGGTGCGCGTCAGAGATTTGACCGCCGATCTTTCAGAGATGAGCGTGTACCGAAACGGCGAAGTCCTTCCGCTGACACCGACGGAATTCAAAATTCTCGTCATGTTCATGGAACAGCCCAATCGGGTGTTCACCAAAGCACAGATTGCGGCCTCGCTGAACGGCACGGCTCTGGATACTGATGAGAACACCATCATGGTCCACATCTCCCATTTGAGAGAAAAGCTCGAGGCCAATCCGAAGCAGCCCTCGTATTTGATCACGGTGAGGGGGCTGGGCTACAAGCTCAAAGGGAAAGCATGAAAACAGAAAAGAACCAGACACTGTTTCGGATGATCATGGGCAGAGTCTTTGTCATGCTTGGGATTATTGTTGCCCTGACCGCGGCGATGCTTATTGCGATGATTACGGTCGAGGACGCTGAAAATATGTGGCACCGCGTGGACCGCTTCATTGCCGAAGCGCAGCCCAATTTGAAAGCGGCACGTTATCAGGCGCTGTCGGACAGCAAATGGTTAAAAAAGCAGGACACCTTTGACGTGGTGGACATGTCGGGCCATGTGCTCTACAGCAGTTCGGGCCGCACGCGAAAATACGGGAAGGTTTATCTCTCCTACATTCAGCCCTACGACAAGGACGCCAATTATACGCTTTTCCAAATTCAAAACAAGGGCTACCTGCTCCTATACGGCAATCAGGACGCCATCCAGGAAGCCACGGTGCTGGACCGCAGCCGAAATGTCCAGTACACGACCGCGGGCCGTTCGGCCGCCAAGCTTTCAAAAAAGACGATGAAGCTGCTGTCCGACAATACGGACACGCTGTTTCAAAAATACGCGTTTACCACGTCGAAGGGCGAGAAGCGGTATCTGCTCCTCCACTTAGACGGCTCGGCCCTTTACGACCAGACTCAGCGGGACATTCAGCGCACCGCGATTTTGATCGGGTACGGGCTGGGCATCATCCTCACGGTTTTGATCGGCGGGTACACCCTGACGAAAAGCGTCACCAAGCCCATCCAGCAATTAGAGGCGGGGATGGCGCAGTTTTCTACAGGGAGCCGGACACCGATTGACGAGATTCAGGGACCGACAGAGGTGGCCAGCGCGGTCCGCACCTTCAACAATATGAACGAGACGATCGTCAAGGCGGAGGCGGACAACCGCAGGCTCGTGGAGCAGAAACGGCGCATGACGGCCGATCTTTCTCACGACCTCAAGACGCCGGTGACGGTGATTCAGGGCTACCTCAACGCGATGCAGGACCATCTGATTCCCGAGGCCGACTACCCGAAATACCTAAAGATCATGTCGGGCAAAACCCAGGTGCTCAGCGATTTGATCGATCAAATTAGCACGTACAACAAGCTCGACCACCCGGACGTGAAGCTGCACTTTGAGCCCGAGGATATGAGCGAATTTGTGCGTTCCTATTTCGCCGGCATCTACAGCGAGATGGAAGCGGCCGAACACGAGATTTTCGCCGACATCCCAGAAGCGCAGCTCGCGGTGGATTTGGACCACGCGCAGATGAGCCGGGTCCTGGACAATCTGGTCAACAATTCGCTGAAGCACACCCCGTCCGGCACCCATTTCTTCGCGCTGCTGCGGCAGGAGGCCGATGATGCGGTCCTCGTGGTCGGCGACGACGGGCCGGGGCTTTCGGAAGACCTCGCGCCGCATATTTTCGAACCCTTTATCATGGGCGACGCGTCCCGGACTACCGGTTCCGGCAGCGGCCTGGGGCTGGCGATCGCTCATTCCATCGTCGAGAAGCATCACGGTACCATTGCGCTGGCCGGGGCAGATGTGGTTCGCCGGGTCCAGGACACCTTCGCCGTGGCGATCGACAAAGGGACGTTTTTTGTCATCCGCCTGCCGCTGCTCCAAAAATCGTAACATTCCAAATCACAGCCTGAGAATCAGCCGAATGCACTGATCCTCAGGCTGTTTTTGCGTAAAAAAGCGATCGTTTTGTGGAACGACATGGTGACAAATCCACCCCATTAAGTTACAATATTTAAGAAAGAATCAAGTTATTGAAAACAATTTGAAACTATTGAAAACTATTGAAGGAAGGGAATACAGTGCAGCAAAACAAAAAGGGGCAGATGTCCACGGTAACGATCATTTTAATCGTTTTGATCGTCGCGATGAGTGTGGCGGCCATCGCCGGGATGGTGGCGTACAATTCGATTCAAGCGAAGGACCAGGCGAAGACGAAAACGGCGTCGAAGGCGGTGAGCGCATCCAAGAAAAGCAAATCGTCGAACCAGTCGAAGAACAGCCGCAAATCCAGCTCGGCCGCGTCATCCAGCAGCAGCGCTTCCAGCCAGCAGACCGCGCCGGAATTAAATGTCCGCCAGGTCGGCACGCTGCTGTCGCTTTACTATTGGCCGGATTATTTTAAAGAAAGGCTCAACGACTCTGGGTTTTATTACGGGGACGACCAGCTGGAGGGCCAGACCTATCACGTTTTTTCGGGAAATGGAGACCCGACGAGCGTTTTGTATTACCAGATTGACGGCGATACGATCACGTACAGATACGTGGACGTGTCCAATGCGGACTGCGTTGCGGATGCACCGATCGCGACGAAAACCATCTCTCTCAAGCGGCTGGTCAACGATTATTACAACACCTCGGCCAAACGGGCAGAGGTTAACGGCTACGTGGCGAAGCTGAAACCGCTATCGGAGATCCGCAGTGAATGACGAAGCGCCCGCGGAAGCCTGTTACTAATAGGACCGAAATACGTTTTTTATGACACGCAAAATGAAACGCAAAAAAATACGTTTCATTTTGCGTTTCATTTTGATACAATAAATTAGGAAATACGTGTTTTGCGTTTCAAGGAGACCACAAAAATGAAAGAAAATCACGCTTATGAGGTTAAAGCGCAAGTGAACAATACGTTTCTTAAAACGGTCAGCGCCTTTGCCAATTATGGCGGCGGTACCATTCAGTTTTGGATCGCGGATGATGGCCAAATCGTTGGCGTGAGCGATCCTAAAGCCGTTTGCCTGGACATCGAAAATCGGATCAATGACAGTATTCGGCCAGTCCCGCCGTTTCAACTATTCATTGATGATCGCTCCCAGATCATCACGCTAAAGGTCGAAGATGGTCTGTTTAAGCCCTATTATTACAAAGCGAAAGCGTACAAGCGGAACGACACGGCGACGATAGAGGTAGATCGCGTCGAGTTGAATCGTCTCATTTTGGCAGGGGAAAATCGCTCCTTTGACGCACTCCCAGCCAGAAATCAACGCTTGTCCTTTTCGGTGCTGGAAAATAAAATGAAAGGACTGCTGTCGATCAGCGAATTGAATCAGGATATTCTGAAAACGATCGGTCTCGTCGATGTGAATGGCCAGTACAATAACGCGGCCGCACTGCTCGCCGATCATAATGATTTTCCGGGTATTGATTGTGCGCGATTTGGGGAGACGATCGATATCATCCGAGATCGTGAGACCTTTGATCGTGAATCGATTTTGAAACAATTCGACGACGCGCTTGAGCTGTACCGAAAATACTATCAGTACGATGTCATTGACGGCAGCGTGAGAAAAACCATCCAGCAGATTCCGGAAAAGGCTTATCGGGAAGCGCTAGCCAACGCACTGGTTCACCGCACATGGGATACGCGGGCTCAGATCCGGGTGTCGATGTACGATGACCGCGTTGAGATCGTGTCACCGGGCGGACTGCCGGAAGGCATGACTCAGGATGAATATTTGCGCGGACAGGTTTCTTTGCTCAGAAACCCCGTGATCGGGAACGTTTTTTTCAGGCTTCATCTCATTGAAAGTTTCGGCACAGGGGTTCGACGCATGAATCAAGCTTACAACGGCAGCGAAACCAAACCGATATACAGCTTTTCTACCAATACTATTACCGTCACACTGCCTGTTGTGCAGACGGTCGAACATATGACACCGGACGAGCGGCAGCTCTATCAGGTTTTATCTACAGTGGGAAAATCAAGCTCAGCCATTGCGGCACAGTCGGGATTCAGCAAAAGAAAAACCCTTCAGCTATTAAAAGCGCTGATATATCGAGGCATTGTCAGAAAAATAGGCAACGGCAGAGGGACAAAGTACATCGCGCAGAAGGACGACGGATTGACTGACCATTAAGACTTCCAATCCCCCTGTTTTTCTGCCTTGAGCGCATGAGTTCAAGGTGTTATACTATTCATATCAATTTAAAATTACTTGAAATAGATTAAAAGGAAAAAACGATGGTATACAATAATGTGTTAGAAGCGGTCGGCCACACGCCGATGATTCGGCTGAATCGGCTGACCGAGGACGGCAGTGCGGACATTCTCGTCAAATTTGAAGCGGTGAACGTGGGCGGTTCGATCAAGACCCGGACGGCGCTCAACATGATCGAGGCCGCGGAAAAAGAAGGCAAGCTCACGAAGGATACGGTAATCGTCGAACCGACCTCCGGCAATCAGGGCGTGGGCCTCGCGCTGGTTGGCGCGGTCAAAGGCTACAAGACGGTCATCATCATGCCCGACTCCGTCAGCGAAGAGCGGCGCAAGCTGGTTCGGCATTACGGTGCGGAAGTGATTTTGGTCCACGATGCGGGCGACATCGGCGCGTGCATTTCGGAATGCGCCGCGACCGCGATGCGCATGGCGGCGGACGATCCTCACGTGTTCGTGCCTCAGCAGTTTGAAAATGTCCACAATACCCTGGCGCACAAGCAGTACACCGGCCAGGAAATTCTCGAACAAGTGGATGGGCCGATCGACGGCTTCTGCTCCGGCATTGGGACCGGCGGCACCATCACCGGCGTCGGCGAAGCCCTGAAGGCGGCGAACCCGGACATCACCATCTGGGCAGCGGAACCGAAAAACGCCGCGATCCTTTCCGGCGGGTCGGTGGGCACCCATTTGCAGATGGGCATCGGCGACGGCGTCATCCCGCCGATTCTGGATCAGCAGATTTATTCGGATATCTGCATCATTTCCGACGAAGAAGCCCTGGCCACCGCCCAACGGCTGGCCCGGGAGGAAGGGCTGATGTGCGGGATCTCCAGCGGCACCAACGTCGCGGCGGCCCTGCGCCTCGCCAAAACACTCGGCCCCGGCAAAACCGTGGTGACGATCCTGCCCGATACCGCGGAACGCTATTTTTCGACGCCGCTTTTTGAAGAACCTTCCATTTAAAAAATATCAGCCGAATGTAACTTTATAGTTGTATCTTGCGGAAATTTGTGTTACATTGATACGCGTCAAAGTTTTTTAGTTTAAGTTAAGCTTAATTAATGCCTCAGCAGCAGTCATTCTGCCGAGCTGTGGGTGTGTACTTAATGAGTGAAGTTTTTGTATTATAATAAGCAGCATTCATGATAGAGATTATTTTTATGGAGGAAAATAGTATTGAATACCAGCACAACCGGCAGCGAGGACCGCAGCCTTCAGTCGTCGGATCAGGTCAAAGAGATCGATCTTTTGGAAATTGGCAGAGCCATTTGGGATAAATTTTGGTTTGTTGTTTTACTGACCCTTATAGGCGCCGCTTTGGCATTTGGCATCACAAATTTTCTCATTCATCCCACTTACCGCTCGAGCTTTACCGTTTACGTCAACAACCACTCTTCGAACAGCGAAAATCAAGTTAACAGCCTGAACAGCGGGGACACTGCCGCCAGCCAGACTCTGGCTCAGACCTACGCGTCGATTCTCAAAAGCCGCCCGGTCGTCGAAGACGCGATGGACCGCATCAGCATGAACGCGGCATACGACGACATCGTCGACGACATCACGACAGAAGTCGACACCGATTCCCAGCTGGTGACCCTTGACGTCACGATGAAAAGCGCGAAGGAAGCGCGCAATTTGGCTCGCGCCATCGCTCGGGTGTCGCCGAAATACATCGCGAATATCGTCGAAGGGAGCTCGATGAAAATCGTCTCGTCGCCGATTTTGGCGGACAAGCCTTATTCACCGAGCATTCCGAAAAACACGGCCATTGGCGCGATTATCGGTTTTCTGCTCGCTGTTGTCATCGTCGTGATCCGACATTTGAGCGACGACCGGATCAAGAGCGTCGAAGAGCTCGAAGCCAAATTCGGCTTTTCAGTGATCGGGACCATCCCGAATTTCGACGAAGCCGCGAACAACAAGGGCAAAAAGAATTACGGTTATTATTACGCGGCCTCGAACAAGACAAAGTAGCGAGAACGGAGAAAAAACATGGCATTTCAATTTAAAAAACGTATCAAGCGGGAAAAGGCCAGCGACAACGCCGACTGGATCCTGACAGATAAATCCCCGTGGCCGATTCAGGAAGCCTACAAAGCCCTGCGGACCAACGTCACCTTCTCCCTTCCGGGAGCGGGCTGCAAGGTCATCGGGGTCACCAGTGCCTTTCGCCACGACGGCAAATCGACCAATGCGGTCAATACCGCGATCAGCTTCAGCCAGATCGACAAGAAGGTCGCGCTGATCGAAGGCGATCTGCGGCTGCCGACCCTGTCCAAGAAGTTGGGCTGCCGACAGGTGCCCGGCCTGTCCGACATGCTGATCGGGGACAAATCCTTAAAGGAATGCACGCGGACGATGAGCACGCACAAAAATCTGGCGGTCATTCCCGCAGGAAATATCCCGCCGGACCCGACCTGGCTGCTCCAGTCGGAACAGATGACTACCTTAGTCGACGGCCTGAAAAACCACTTTGACTACATCTTCATTGACCTGCCGCCGATCACCTCGGTGGCCGACGCGCTGATCCTCTCGCCGTTGATCGACGGCTATCTGCTAGTGGTCCGCAATAACGTCACGGAATACCGCGCGGTGGCCGACACCCTCGAACAGATGCGTATCGCCGACGCGAAGGTCATCGGCTTCATTTACAACGACGCCGAAACCAGCGGCGGCGGCAAGTATTACCGTTATTACAAGTAACAATGAATCCAAATAATCCCCTTACCTTTTACGATCTCCACAGTCACTTCCTGCCCGGGATGGACGACGGCTGCAAGACGCCGGAAGAATCTCTCGCCCTGTTGACCGAGCACTATCGTCAAGGGTGCCGAGGCGTCGTGTCGACGTCCCATTATTACGCCCAGGAATCCATCGATCACTTTTTGAAACGCCGGGAACAGGCGGCGGCCCGATTGCTGAAAGCGATGAACGGCCGGATGCAGGCACTGCGCCGGAAAGGCCAGAAAGTCACCGCGGACGCCCTGCAGCTGCCGGCCCTGACCTTTGGCGCGGAGGTCGCGTACCGGGACACCTTGGTTAACGATTCCGATCTCGAAAAACTCTGCTTCGGCAAGTCCCGTTACCTGCTCCTTGAAATGCCCTTTGAACCCTGGAGCGAACGGACCCTCCGCGGCGTCGAGGAGATCGAAAATCTGTGGGGCATCAAGGTGATTGTCGCCCACATCGAACGGTACCGCGGCTACGCGGACGACGATTATATCGAGGCCTTGATGGACATGGACGTGACCGTTCAGCTCAACGCCGGCAATTTCGGCCGGCGCAAAACCGCCCGAAACGCGATTAAGCTCATTAAAAACGGCCGGATCGACGTCTTTGCGACGGACAGCCACAACGTTGAAAACCGTCCGCCCAACATGATCTGGGCCATTGAAGCCCTTCAGAAAAAGGGTATGGACGACACCCTCGACGCGATTTTCGCGAACAACGCGCGCATTTTCGCGGCGGCTAAGGGCAGATAATTAGAATATTTACATATACACGGAGCAACCGCGAGGCGGTTCCCCGCGGTTTAAAGGAGTGAATTTATATCATGTGGGAAAAAAAGAAATGGCGCCCGCTGGCAGGTGGTGTGTTTTTGGCGCAGGTACTGCTTGAAGTGATCGCCGTTGTCAACATCCACCGTCTGGACATGGTGCCGACGAAATACCTGGTCGTGCTCTACGCAGTGCTGGCCGGGCTGACGGCGCTTACGGCGTTTCTGTTGTTCAAAGGCACCGGTCACGGCCCGAGCCACAAACGCCGTCACCGCCGGATTGCTTCGGTCGTGATCGCGCTGATCGTCGGTATCAGCTCTGTGATTGTGACCTCTTTCGCGGCGGAAGCCTACTCGACGGTGAACACGGTCACCGCGGCCAGCGATAAGTACGCCGCAGTGGAAGGGGTATACGTGCTGAAGACGGACCGTGCTGTGAAAATTCAAGACACGAAGGACTACAAGTTCGGCGTCATGGATGGCCACAATACGCAGACGGCGGTGGACAAAATCAGCAACAAGGTCAAGAAGGCGATCAAGACGATCCCGGAAAAATCGGCGAGCGACAGTGCGTCCGCCCTTTACAGCGGCGACGTGCAGGCGGTGATTTTGAACGAAGCCTACGTCGACACACTGACCGACACGGACAAGTACGCAGATTTCCGGAAAAAGACGCGGCTGATCTACGAAGTGCCAATCAAGAAGACGACCATCTCCAACAAGGCTGTCGACGTCACCAAGGAGCCATTCGTGCTCTACATCTCTGGTTCCGACACCCGCAGCAAGGTGCTCGACACCAGCCGCAGCGACGTCAACATTCTGATGGTGGTCAACCCGTCGACTAATCAGATTCTGCTGTTGAATACACCTCGTGATTATTACGTGAAGAACCCGGCAGGCAACGGCGCTTACGACAAGCTGACCCACTGTGGGCTCTACGGCATCAGCTGTTCGGAACAGGCCTTGGGTTCGCTGTACAATACCGACGTCAATTATTACGCCCAGATCAATTTCACGGGCTTTGAAACGCTGATCGATTCGATCGGCGGCATCACGGTGGATTCGCCCCAAGCCTTTACGGCGCAGGGCTATTCCTTCAAGAAAGGCAAAAACAACTTAAATGGCGCCCAGGCGCTGGCCTTTGCCCGGGAACGTCACGCCTTCACCGAAGGGGATAACATGCGCGGCGAAAACCAGATGCGCGTCATCAAGGCGGTTATTGCGAAGATCACCTCCGATGGCGGCAACACGCTGCTCCACTACAAGAGCATCATGGACAGCCTGTCCGGCACTTTTGTGACGGACCTGACGTCCAAAGACATCAGCAAGATGGTTAAAAAGCAGCTCAGCGACGGCGGCAGCTGGAACGTGCAGTCTTACGCGGTCAGCGGCAAGACCGGTATGGACACGACCTATTCGATGCCGGGGACAAAGGTCTCGGTTATGTACCAGGATACAAACAAGGTTGTGAAGGGGGCGCGTTTGATCGATAAGGTCAAAAACGACGAAAAACTGACCAGTTCGGACGTGAACGAAGAAAAACTGCTCGGTTCAGACACAGCTCAATAAAAAATCACATCAACTGCTCAGGGCATGCCTGAAGATATCGACAATGCGGAATGGCCTTGAGCAGTTTTAGCATTCCTAATGTGTATCCTGATGAGATACAGCTTAACTTTTAAAATACAATGCGTCGGCGCCTTAGCACGCGGCAGACGATGAGAGAGAATAAGTGAGGAAAAGATAAACGATGGATCCGATAAGTCGAAGTCAGAGAAAATTAGCTCATGATATTAAATTGCGAACGTTGAAAATCGTCAATGTGCTGTTGATGACGGCAGCCTTTGCAGTGGTGTGGATGGTCTTTTTGCAGAGCCACATCGCCTCTCCCTATTACAACAAGGGCAATTGGCTGGTGATCTTTATCTATCTGCTGCTTTACGCGATTTTGGGGCGGACCTACGACGCCTTCTTGGTTTCATACAATCGCATTTCGGATATGATCTACAGCCAGTGCCTGGCGGCGCTGATTGCCGATTTCTTTTTGTATATTCTCACTTGGCTTTTAGCGAAACATCTGCCGAATGTGCTTTTTTTTCTGATGGCCTTCGGCGTGCAGATCCTGATTTCGATTCTATGGTCCAGTCTGGCCCACCGGTGGTATTTTAAAACTTTTCCACCGAAGCGAACCTTTGTCGTCTGGGATATGCGCAAAGGCATGACGGACTTGATTCACGAATACGGCATGAATCAGAAATTTAATGTCGTCGGCAACTGCCGGGCGTCGGAATGTATCGAACATCTGGACTGTTTGGAAGGGATGGAAGCCGTATTTCTGACCGGTGTGCACAGCCACGACCGGAATATCATCATCAAATACTGTGTCGAACATCATATCGCGTCGTTTATGATCCCGAGAATTGGCGACGTGATGATGAGCGGGGCGAAGCGGATGCACATGTTTCATCTGCCCATTCTGCGGCTGGAACGTTATCGGCCGGTACCGGAATATTTATTTCTCAAGCGGCTGTTTGACATTGTCTTCGCGCTCATCGGGTTGATCATTACGTCGCCGGTGATGCTGGTCGTGGCCATTTTGATTAAAAAGTACGACGGCGGTCCGGTGTTTTATCGACAGTGCCGGCTGACTAAAGACGGGAAAGCCTTTGATGTGCTTAAATTCCGAAGTATGCGCGTCGACGCGGAAAAAGATGGGGTCGCGAGGCTCTCTACTGGTGAGGCTGATCCGCGGATCACGCCGATTGGGCGGTCGATCCGCAAAGTGCGAATCGATGAGCTGCCGCAATTCATCAATATTCTCAAGGGCGATATGTCTTTCGTCGGCCCGCGCCCGGAACGGCCGGAGATTGCAAAACAGTACGAGAAAGAGCTGCCGGAATTTCGGCTGCGCCTGCAGGCAAAATGCGGCTTAACCGGCTACGCGCAGGTTTTTGGCAAATACAACACCACCCCGTACGATAAATTGCAGCTTGATTTGATGTATATTGCCCATCCAAGTCTTGCACAAGACATGCAAATCATCTTCGCGACGATAAAAATCCTGTTTATGAAAGAAAGCACCGAAGGGATTGAAGAAGGACAGACGACGGCAAGCCAAGAAAAAGAAATAGAGAAAAATATTTAAACCGATTCGTTCCAGAATGTGGTAAACGGAGAGAGAATTATTAATAAATGTTTTGATAGAAGAAAGCATATGTCAGTGAAAAAGGAAAACTATTCGGTCTTAATGTCCGTTTATTATAAAGAACAACCGGATAATTTGCGTCAAGCAATGGAGAGTATGGGCGCACAGACCATTCCAACGAATGATTTTGTACTGGTGTGTGACGGCCCATTGACACCTGAACTTGACGAAATAATTGAAGAAGAACAGAGAAAATTCGGAGAAGTTCTGAACGTGGTTCGATTATCACAGAATGGCGGTCTCGGCAATGCGCTTAATGCAGGCCTTCAAGTGTGTCGAAATGAATTAGTAGCGCGAATGGATTCTGATGATTTGAGTCGGCCGGATCGCTGCGAAAAACAGTTGGCATTATTTGAGCAAAATTCAGACGTGTGTCTTTCTTCTGGAACGATAAACGAATTCGCGGAGAATCCAAAACAGCCGACGGGCAGGAGAGAAGTCCCAATCACGGATGAAGAGATCAGAACCTACAGCCGGAAACGCAACCCGATGAACCACCCTTGTGTAATGTTCAGAAAAAGTGCGGTTGAGGACTCCGGAGGATACAAAGAAACCTTTCATCTTTTCGAAGATTACGATCTATGGGTTAGGATGTTGATGAAAGGGTTTAAAGCGGCGAACATACCAGAAGTCTTGTTAGATATGCGGACACCTCCGGATATCTATAAAAGACGAGGTGGAAAACAGTATGCTAAAGATATGCTGGCCTTTCACCAGTGGATGCTGAGAAAGGGCTGGAGTTCGAAGAAGGATTATCTTATAGGCGCGGTGCCGCATGCGGTGGTATGTGTACTGCCGAATAAATTACGTAAATATGTTTACAAAAGGCTTAGGATAAAATGATTAAGATTGCATTTGTGATTAACTACATAACAAATAATGGCCCGAGCAATGTAGTTTTAGATATCATAAGAAATCTAAACAAAGAAATATTTGATGTTTCTTTGATTACTCTTTTTGAAGAAAATGATAAAAATATTATTGATGATTTAAAAAGTCATGAAGTAAAGATCTTTAGTTGTAAAACATTAAGCCGGTTAAAGTGCTTGCTAGGACAAGATAAAACGTTTCAAAATATTATTCAAAAAGAACAATTTGATATTATTCATTCTCATGGTCTTATTCCAGATTTCCTTTCTTCACGTGTAAGGATTCCAACAAGAAAGGTTGCAACACTTCACAACAATATGTTTGAAGATTATTGTCAAACATATGGGAAAATAAAGGCTAAAATACTTACAAAGATTCATCTTAAGGCTCTAAAGAAAATGGATTGTTGTGTGTGTTGTTCATCGTCCGTTTTTCAAGTAATGAAGAAATATCTAAGTAATGTAACTTATATACGTAATGGGATAAAATCTAAAATTGCAAATCATACTGTGACAAGAAAAGAATTAAATATTCCTGATGATGCCATTGTTTTTATTTTTTCAGGAGTTATAAATTATAGAAAAAACGTGGTGTATTTAATCGCACAGTTTGTAAAATATCATAAAAGAAATGAATATTTGATAATTTTAGGTGATGGGCCAGACATGGAGACATGTAAATGTGAGGATAGTAATGTAATATTCGTTGGATTCCAGGATGATCCAGTCGCCTTTTATAATATTTGTAATATCTATACGTCGGCATCTCGCGCCGAAGGGTTTTCTATATCTGTACTAGAAGCCTTGTCTTGTGGACTTGGATTGTTTTTATCTGATATTCCTTCACATAGAGAAGTTGTTACAGTAGGAAAAAAATTTTATTTAGGGGAAATTTTTAGTATTTTGGATGAAGGCCAAGATTTTAATAAGAAATTAAAAAGACTTCGAGCTAATTATCAGTTGTTCAATAAAATTGGAATTCAAGAATTTCAAAAAGAACAGTTATCGGATATAACCATGACGAATAAATATCAAGAGTTATACAAAAAGATTGTTTAAAGGAAAAAGTTGATGGAAAAAAAAGATTTTATATCTGTTTTAATGCCAACTTATAATGTGGAAAATTATGTTGAAGAAGCAGTAAGAAGTATCTTAAATCAGACTTGGACGAATTTTGAAATTATTGTTGTTGATGATTGTTCAACTGACGAAACTTTCAAAATACTCCAGAAATTAGCTAGTGAAGATGATCGCATAAAACTTTATAGAAATAAAGTGAATTCTAAAATATGCAAGACACTTAATAGAGCGTGGTCGTATGCGAAAGGAAACTTTGTCGCGCGAATGGATGGGGATGATGTCTCTACACCGAATAGATTTCAGAAATTGATGGATTATTTGCATACGCATAAGGATTGCGACCTTGTTGGAAGTGGCATGATCACGATTGACGAAAATGGAAAAGAATTATCGCGTCCCTTATTCCTAAAAAGTGATAAATATATTAGGTATTTTAACAAATTTAAATCTTGTATTACACATATTTGGATAGCAAGAAGAGAAGTATATGAAAAATTAAACGGATATAGGGAAATTCCATATGCCGAAGATTATGATTTTGTTCTTCGTTGCCAGAGACTTGGATATAAAGTAGCTAATGTAGATGCATATGTTTATATGGTTAGAATTAGAAATGGAAATACTGGCTCTACAAATGGTCTAGCTCAATATAAGGCAAAGGACTATGTCCTAAGTTTATATAAAATAGAGAGGAAAGACAATATAGATAGGTTTTCAAAACAAGAATATGAAAATAAGATTTCTTGCACACAGAGGGAACTAATAAAATTCAAAAAAGCTAGAAGTAATCTTGATATCGCTATACATAATAAACGAAATAAATACATTATGATAAAGCATACTTTATTTGCCATGTTTGAAAGCGGGTATATTTTTAGATATATTTTCGATTCGCTGTATGTCAGATTTGGAATAAAACTAGAACAATGTATAAATAAATGAGGATTTGTGTAATGCATGCATACTTAATCATGGCGCATAAAAATCAAGATCAACTTATCAGACTAATAAAACAATTAGATGATAAAGATAATGATATTTTTTTGCATATAGATAAGAAAAGTATTGATCAGTTTAATATTATAGCTTTGAAAAAATGTTGTACTTATTCAAATATATATATATTACAGCCAATAACAGTATTCTGGGGAAGTTCAACAGAAGTGGCTTGTGAATTAGCACTTTTAAGGGAAGCTTCATCAAAGAAATGTTATGACTACTATCATCTGATTTCAGGGCAGGATTTTCCATTAAAAAGTCAAAAAGTAATTCATGATTTCTTTAAAGAAAATGCTGGAAAAGAATTTGTTAATTTCTCTGGAAAGAATGTGACAGGGTTTGGGATTGAAATAAGGGATCGTGTTGATTATAAATGGCATACGAATCTTTATGATCTATTTAAATCGAATTTATATAGAAAAATAGTTATGCGTTTAGATGTATATATGGTTAAACTAAAAAAGAAATTATGTTTGAAGAAATCACATAAAAAATACTTTCATGGCGCTAATTGGTTTGATATTACGCATGACTTAGCTATAGACGTTGTTAATAATGAGGATAAAATTCTGAATAGATATAAAGACGGTTTTTGTGTGGATGAAGTTTTTCTTCAAACGTTTATTATTGATCACGGCTATTTAGACAGAGTATATGATTCAAATAATGCTGAGATTTCTAAGTCCATTAAACGTGAAATAGATTGGAATCGGGGAAATCCGTACACATGGAGATACAGTGATCTTAATTATTTGAAATCATGTAGTTCTTTTTTCGTGAGGAAAATAGATGAAGATTTAGATAGTCGTTTAATCGAAGGCATAGAGCAATTTCTCAAAGAAAGTTAGGAAATATATTAAAATGTTTTTCGCTGTTATGACTATAGGAATAATTTGTCCTATATTAGGAATTTTCCTTTCTATTTTGTATTTTTCTACTTATCGACGACCTTTCGCATCTGCATTATTATGCGGGATATCATTTTCGGCCTTTTTTTATGGATATATTGCGGATGTTCAAAATGATATTTATAGACATATGGGAAATCTTAAATATTATCAAAATATTAAGATTTGGCAATGTTTTAATGCTGTTAAAGGCATGAGGAAAGCGTCAATATATGTATGGGATATATGGTGTTGGATAATAGCCCAATTTAATAATCCATATTTGATGCAATCATCTGGAGCTTTATTAGGATATACAATCATCACTTTTATCGTATTTGATTACGCAAAAAAAAATAACTCTAGCATGAAAGAATGGCTTCCTATCCTTTTAATGTTATATTGCGTTATCTCACCTGCTGGCATAGTTATAGGAATTAGAAACAGTAATGCATTATTGTTGTGTGCGTTATCAGCTTATTTCTATTATATAAAAAAATTAAAGAATATATATTGTATTTCTATTATTATTATCGCAGTATTTATTCATCATTCTGTTGCACTAATATTCTTGCTTTGGTTACTAGAACCTTTATATAGAAGGAAGAAGAAGACAGTTTTAATCTTTATAGGACTTTTTTTATTCCTTTTTAATAATTATGGAAGTTATTTTACCGCCTTGTCTAGCAAACAATTTGTTCTATCCGATTTAGTTACAGATTTGGCATATTCAGCAAATAACTATCAGAATTATTATCATCTTTGGTCATTCAGCAATATTATTCATGTAATAGTAGGCTTAGTATTTACTATTTTGTTATTATTTTTAACACATAAAAATGAAAATTGTGAAGAATTATGGAATTTTTGTTTATTGATTTTTTTTATATCAAGTATATTAACGATTTTATTAGGTGTTAATGGAACTCGTTATTTAATGCTTGCCGAGATACTTTTATCTATAATTTTATTGGACGCACAGGAAAATTCATTTTTTTTGAAAAAGAATAATTTCTTAACATATACAATACCGATGACAGGAATTGTGTTAATTATTTTTTATTTAAATACGCGAGATCTTGCGTGGGGAACTGCGTCTTTTGAATCGTTACTTTACAGCGGAATAGTAGGTTATTTTTCAAGATTATGAAAAGAAAAATAGATGATTTAACAATAATTATTAGAGAGATGATTTTATGGGAAAAATATTAACTGTTAGTATAGCGGCGTATAACTGTGAAAGGTATATTGAAAATACATTAGAATCTTTTGCAAATCAAAATTATAATGATACACTCGAAGTCTTTATTATTGATGATGGAGGTACGGATAAAACATTAGAAATATCACAAAAATATGCTGATAAATATCCTGAAATTTTTATTCCAATTCATAAGGCTAATGCTGGTTGGGGTTCTACATTAAATTATGGAATTAGAAACGCATCTGGAAAATACTTTAAGCAACTTGATGGCGATGATAAATTTCTTAAAGAAAATATTGCTGAATTTCTTAAGGTTCTCAATAATTGTAATGAAGATTTAATTTACACACCGTTTGTTTTTTACGATGAGATTAAAAAGAAAATTACTGAGATTAAGAAGGCTGGAGAAGATGTGCCAAGGAATACAACTTTAGTTCTAGAGGATTATCTTTCTACATTATACATTGCTATGCATAATTGTACGTTTAAAACTGAAGTGTTAAGAAATAACAAAATTAATATAACAGAGAAGTGTTTTTATACTGATATTGAGTTTGTGTTAAAAGGGTGTGTTGCATCTCAAACTGTAAGAGTATTAGATATCCCTATCTATTGGTATAGAATATCTCGAGAAGGCCAAAGTATGAGTTATTCTGGTATTCAAAAGCATTATCTTGAACATCAAAAGGTAACATATAATTTGTTGGAATATTTTACTAATAATATTCAAAATGGTGAAAAAAGGAAATTTGTTGAAAGCAAATTATTATATTTGATTGAGAATCAATATTCAATTTATGGTATTATTACTCCAAATAAAGAGCATAAAAAACAACTAATTGAATTTAATTCAATAATTAAATCAAAATATCCAGAATATTATAGGAAATCTAATCCTCTTTCATACATCAAAGTATTACGTAATACAAAATTTATAGGATATTACTTAGCACATAGATTAAGGTTAATATTTCACAATATGAAAAATATACTTTATAGACGAAAGTGATTTATAAAAAATAACATTTTATTTGACAGAAAAAGTGACTTCGCTGAAATAGATTTATTAATTTCTGCAAAACCTTTAGGTCAGATTATAATTAGCATGATCAGCAGCTATATGTCGATTGCTCCGTTTGAAAAGGTCAAGTCATCGTCATTATCGATAATAATTTTAATTTGTTCTCAAAAGTAAATAAATAACTGGTGTTTTCTTTTTTACGTCTCATTATAATGGGAAAAGCTAAATATATTAAAAAATGTATAATAAAGAGAGATATATGTTGGTGATATTTTCATATTATCTTAATGTATTTCTTAAAGAGGGAATTGTACTCAACATGCTGCTGCTCATGCCGATTGGGATATTGCTGCCGGTTATTTTGCAGAAGCGTTTTTTCTTTTGGCCGGTACTTATCGGCTTTGGCTGCTCCTTGGCCATTGAACTCATGCAGTATTATTTTCGATGTGGGATGTTTGAACTCGACGATTTGTTTAATAATACAGTGGGTGTGTGGTTCGGCTATTTGATCTACGGCGGTGACGCTGATCCTGTATTTTAAGCAAAACCGGTTGGATCGTGGCTAAGTGGCGGCGCGAAAAATTGGATGAATCTGAAGGCAGTTCGGCCGAACGCACAATCAATCTGCCATAAAAATTGTATATATTTTCCGTGAAAGGGACAATTGGCGCATACATTACGTTATAATAGAATGGATTAGAGAAAGATAACTATTGATCTTGAGGAGGAAAGACATGAATATTCTTTTAGCCGGCGGTGCCGGTTATATCGGCAGTCATACAGCATTAGCTTTGATTGAAAGCGGCCACGACGTCATCATCGTGGACAATTATGCCAACTCGTCGCCGGAAGCGGTGAAACGGGTCGAAGAACTGGCGGGCAAATCCATTGTGCATTACGAAGCGGACGTACAGGATCGGGACGCGATGATGAAAATCTTCAAATCCAACGCCATCGACTGCGTGATTCATTTTGCGGGGCTGAAAGCCGTCGGCGAATCGGTCGAAAAGCCGGTGATGTATTACCGCAACAATATCGACACAACCTTGACCCTTTTGGAATGCATGGCGGAAACCGGCGTCAGCCGTTTCGTGTTCTCGTCATCTGCGACGGTTTACGGTTCGAAGAACCCAGTGCCTTACGTCGAAACGATGCCCAAGGGCAGCTGCACCAATCCCTACGGCTGGACCAAATCGATGATGGAACAGATTCTGCAGGACACGGTCGTGGCCAATCCCGACATGACGCTCGTTTTGCTGCGGTACTTCAACCCGATCGGCGCCCACGAAAGCGGCCGAATCGGCGAAGACCCGAAGGGCATTCCTAACAATCTGATGCCCTACATTTCTCAGGTGGCCGTCGGGAAGCTGGATCACCTGACGATTTTCGGCGACGACTATGACACGCCGGACGGCACTTGCCGCCGGGACTACATCCACGTGGTCGACCTGGCCGAAGGCCATGTGAAAGCAGTGGAATACGCGGAAAATCACAAAGGGACGGAAATCTTCAACCTGGGCACCGGCACACCGTACTCGGTTCTGGACATCGTCCACGCCTTTGAAGACGCCAACGATTTAAAGATCCCGTACGAAATCGGGCCGAGACGCGCGGGCGATTTGGCGGAAGTTGTCGCCAACGCGGATAAAGCGAAAGCCGTGCTGGGCTGGACAGCCAAGCGCGATTTGAAAGACATGTGCCGGGATTCCTGGAACTGGCAGAAGCAAAACCCAGACGGGTATCGGAAGTAAATAAGAAAGACAAACAAGCGGCAGCTGCAGAACAAGCGGCGGTCGCTTTTTCTTAAATTGCTTCATTTCATGGTAAAATAGTTACCAATAACTTTGAAAGAAACAATAGTTTGTAAAAAGGCAAGGCGAAAATGATGTACTTTAAAAATTTAATACAAGTTGGATGGAGGCATAGAAAATAGACCTTCAGGTTTGTTGGCCATGAATGAGAGGGCGAAAGTTATTAATTCACTTCTCAGCAGCCAATATAATAACATAGACAGATATTCTTTTCCTCGACTATTTATTGATTATATTCTAAAATGGCATGTCTTGTTTTAAAGTTAGAGGTGGTCCCATTGTTTGGCATTACATATGAAATCTGGGCTGATATATGCGAAATGTATTTTTCCGTAAAATTAGGATCGCTCAAGTCTAATTTACAATGGTTTCCTTTTACAAAAATATCAAACGAAGACAGAGAAAAAATTAAGAGTAAAGAATTTTATGACGCATACATAAAAACAGGATCATTTGTTCTTTTACCATCAGTAATGTTTCAATCGGAAAATTTTATTCAAAAAAGTGATGGAAGTTTTCGAGATGCATCTCTAATTTCACCAATTCTTTATCTTGTTCTTCAGTCAATAGGAAAAGAGATACATGACCAGTATGTAATGCAACGACCTAATGTAATTTCTGCTTATTATGCGGGAAATTATGGGTTTATGCGTGCTAAATATAAGCAAGATTACGATGCCTTTTTTAAAGAGTTAAATTATTGCAGTGACGAATATCAATATTTTATTAAAACAGATATTACCAATTTTTTTGCAAATATTAGTATAGACAGATTAATAACACAAATTGATAGAATATGTAATTCAGATAAGATCGTGTTTACACAGACACAGTTACAGCTTTTTAAAGAACTATTGAAATATTGCGGAGATGGGAAATTCCCATTAATCGAAAATAGTGTTGCATCGTCTTATTTAGCAACGGTCATTTATCTTGATGAGGTGGATTCTAAACTTTATAAATATATTTCAGAAAAACTGTCTGTATTTTCGTCTTTTCATATGGTACGTTATGTGGATGATTTGTATATATTGATTTCCTCAGATCATCCTATTAATAAAATTCATGCTGCTTATAATGAAATTCGGAATGAATATTCTTCGATTTTAAAGGAATATGGATTAGCTTTAAATACAAAAAAGTGCTGCATGAAGAAAACAAAGGAAATTAATGATGAATTAAAAAAATCTTTGTATGATGAATACGTTAATGGTATAAAACACAACATAGAAGAGCTTTATAAAGGAGAATTATTAAAATTTTTAAAAGATTTGTCTGCGGAATTAACAAATGACAGCATAGATGTAGAAAAATATAATGAATTAATCGAAAAGTATTTCTCTTCAGATGACATTGAATTTACGGCGAACGAGGTTTTCAATTATTATATTTATGAGAATAAAACAGAGCTGCAAATAAGTTCAGTTAAAACGGAAATTATCAATTTAATTAAAAAGAGCATTTCTTTTATTTATTTAGATCCAAAGCGTTTAACGATTATGATTATGAAAACGAAAAGTGATAGGGCGATCAAAGATTTTCTCCGCCAATTATTTAATCGTAATCGAGCTGGAAAATGGAATTCCTATGATACAACAATAGCCATCGCTTATTTGATTCAGAGTAAGTTTCAATATATTGATTTATTGGAAGTGCTATCAAAACAACAGCCTGATTTAAATAAATATTGTTTATATAATTGTGAAAATAGTTTTCTTGCATTCTTTGAAAATAAGAGTAAATGTAAACTGCGCAAAGCGATTGATAAAGATTACAGAGCGTATTATTTATATTTTATGTATTTATCTGAAAAGAAAAGAGAAAACTATTTGGTCGCTTTTGCTTATTTTAAAAGTTTTTTTGACAGGATAACTGCAGATTTAGCATTTAAATATAAGCCTAATAAGCGAGAGAAAAGACCAAACTATAACAATTTTTATCAAAAAAATAAAATAAAAAAGTTCTATTCAAAGATAGATGGCAGCGAAGAAATTATTGAAAAGGCACACAAATTAAGAAATACTAATCCACTAGCTCATTCTTCAGCTGAGTTACTCAGCAATGAGAATTCGACAAAAGAGTTAAAACAATGTATCGATAATTTATCTTTATTAATAAATAAATATCTCGAGATGTCTTAGATGATAGAATAAAATAGAAGTCATGCAATACGATATTGCAATTATAAAAAATGAAGGTTGGTGAATAATTTGGACGAGATAATACCTGCTTTTGAAACCACTTTGTTTGATCCTGCTTTTACAGATGCATGTTTGGAAATTGCTGAAGCAGGGGTGGATTCAGTTGTAGATAATCCATTAATAAACAGCATACCTTTCGCCAGTGTCTTATTAGGTGTGGGAAAAACCGTGAAAAATTTTCATGATCGAAATCTTCTGAAACAAACAGCGCAGTTTATTAATGCATTTAATTGTGGAAATATTTCAGAACAAAAACTAAAAAAGCATAGAGAAAAAATCAATAAAAACCCGAAAAAAGCTGAAGAAGAATTGGGGCGCGTTCTAATTTTGCTGGATCGTAATATTGAATTGAAAAAATCAAAGATACTTGGACATTTTTATCATTCATATGTCAATGAAAATATTAATTGGGATCAATTTTGCGAGTTGTCGGATGTGAATGAAAAATTATTTATTTCTGATATCCAATTGTTACGCCAAATTTCAAATAAGGAAATAACGCAAACTAACCAATGCAAAATGTATCGAGTAGAAAGACTTAATGCAGTAGGATTAATAAATACAGCAACGAGTTCGATAACAATTTCTGACAGAGGAGGAGCGACAAATAAAATGATCGAAGTGAGCGAACTTGGATCATTATTTTGCCAATACGGAATAAACTAAACATCGTGATGTTGGTATGAGAAAAAGTTCGATATAAGTGAATGATGTAGAAAGGCCGTCGCGGGAAGAGATGATTTTGATAGGATACAAATAGTTGCGCAAATCGGACTTTAATAACTGTCAGAAGCACAATTCAGACGGGTATTGGAAATAAAGTCGGAGAATAAACGAGCAGTCGCCATATGGCGGCTGTTTTTTTATGATTATTCAAAAAATCAAAGATTTAATGAGGAAAAATCTCATTTAATGATTGATATCTAGAATAATAATCCTTTATAATGGTATCTGGAGGAAAGGCTGATGTTGATACAATTTGGGTTTGAAAATTATAAATCGTTCAAAGACGAGGCAATACTAGATCTAACGGCAACAAAGATCAAAGAACTGAGTTATCACATACGGGAAGTTGGAAGGGAAAAAATTCTTCCAACAGCGGTGATTTACGGCGCCAACGCCAGTGGAAAATCGAATGTATATGAGGCATTAGCATGGATGTCAACCTATATAAAGAATTCTTTTGGATATGGCGATGATGATGACAAAGCGCCGACCCCCTTTCTTTTAGATGAACAGAGTGCCAAAGCAGACACTATGTTTGAAGCGCATTTTACGCTTTCTGGCGATACGAGTGGAAAGGTTTATAATTACGGATTTTGTGTCGGGGAAAAGGGGATTTCAGAGGAATGGCTAAATACGAAAGCTAAAACGGCAAAGACGTCACGAAGAATCTTTTACCGGAACGGGGATGAACTGGATTTGCAGGGGATTCCGAAAAAAAGCCGCGAAAACGTAGAAATTGCCCTTGGGAAAAAAACACTGATTGTGTCGCTCGGAGCGATGCTCAAAATAGAAATATGCGAAAAGGTTAGAAATTGGTTTGCGAACAATTTGTTTGCCGATTTTGGCAATGCGGTTTCTAATTTCTATTTATCAACGAACCTTCCAGATCATTTTACAGACAATCCTGTGGTTCGGGATCGAGTGGTTCAATTTCTATCGGATTATGACCCGCAGATTAAAGCACTGGAAGTTAAAAAAGTACAGACAAGTGATGAAGAACAGAAGGACTATTATCAAATTAATGCGCTTCACCAAATTTACGGGTCGGATCAAACGGTTCCTTTTTCGTTTCGGGATGAATCCGCTGGAACACAGAAAATGTTCTCGCTTTATCCATTTTTGCAGAATGTCTTGGAAACAGGGAATGTCTTGTTCGTCGATGAAATGAATGCGCGTCTGCATCCACTGCTCGTTCGCGGGATCATTAATTTATTTACTAGTTCGGAAACCAATCCTAATCAGGCGCAGTTAATTTTCACTTCCCATGATTCGTGGCTGCTTTCGAGTAAGGTGCTGAGACGAGATGAAATCTGGTTTACAGAAAAGGATAAATTGGGGCAGTCCGATCTTTACGCTTTATCCGATTTTGTGGATGAAAAGGGCGATAAAATTCGAAATGATGAAAACATTGAAAAGAACTATCTATTGGGAAAATATGGCGCGATTCCTGAGATTCACGCCCTGCATCTCGTTTCGGAGAATAAAAAATGAGTACAAAACGAGCGCGTGACGGTTCTCGAAGAAAGCGAAGGACACATTTTCGACCATTGCGATTAAAAAATTATTTAATCGTAACGGATGGCGAACAAACAGAGAAAAACTATTTTGAAGGATTACGGGATTATTTGCCAGCGGATGCGAAAGAAAAGATTCGACTTAAGGTTGTAAAGGCAAAGAATGCGAAAAAATTAATTGAAAAATGTCTCGATGAACAGGCACAGGGTGCGCAATTTTCGGAAACGTGGTTGGTTTTTGATCGAGACCGCGTTCCGAATTTCGATCAAATCCTTAAACAGGCCAGGGCGGAAGGAATTGAGACAGCTTGGTCCAATCCTTGTATTGAAGTTTGGTTTTCAGCTTATTTTGGGAGTCTGCTCTCAATTTCGGAATCAAAGATATGCTGTGAAAAGTTTGCAGATCTCTACAAGAAAAAGACAGCGCAGGAGTATAAAAAATCAAATCCCAATATTTACAAAATACTGTACGAAAATGGCGATGAACAGCAGGCGATTCGGCGATCAGAGAACAGAAGAAGATCACAAAAAGCCGATGCCCGGCTGTCTGATCCGTCTGATCGAGTGGGCTGCACAGAAGTGGATAGACTGGTTAAAGCAATACGAGAAAATGCAGGATAGGGAAATAAAATTGTCAGTGAGCAGAACAGCTGCCGCAGAGATGCGGCGGCTGTTTTTTCACCGGAAGTGTTAGATTATATGATTTGTCTATCTGCTAAGACGGGTTTTATTCTAACAAAATCCAATTTATTAGAATAAGAACGCTGTTATTCTAATAAATCGAGAATTATTAGAATGAGGATGATACTTGTTCTAAAACGCGTGCAAGGCTAAAGTTTGATTTTAATTTCCCATACTTTTCAATTGATTGTTAAATTATTATCTTGTATGCCTTGAGAAAATGGAATATAATTAAAATAAATAGTATATTTTATATCACAGCGACGTGAGAACTTTGTTCTTGCGCCGCTTTTTTTTGGAGGTTTTTATGTATCACCATGTAGTTCCGCTTTCGGATTCAGTTTTGGCCACGGTCAAAAACGGCGCAATGCAGGATACCGTGGGGGATTTGTGGAAACACGACCGTATCCTTTTAAAAAACGGTCATGTTATTGATCCCAAAAATAAGATTGACGATGAGCGCGACGTCTTGATTGAAGACGGCCTGATCAAAGAAGTGGCAAACGAGATTCATCCGGATGAAGGGGATCGCGTCATTGATTGCGGCGGCTTGTTAGTCGTTCCGGGATTGATCGATATGCACCTTCATTTGGGAGATTTGTTTGAAGTGTCGACGAATCCGATTTTCTGCGCAGCTGAAGATGGAGTTACTTTAGGACTTTCGCCAGGAGCTGGGAATACGTTTATGGCACCGTCTTTGTTGGGCGCAGAAGTTGACCACGGGGTGCCCATTAATTTGGGGGTCTATCTCGGTGCAGCGAATGTGTTGGGGACACAGCTTGATACAGATGAATTGATCCAGTTGTTTAAAGGTGAACTCGACGCCGACACGATGTCGTCCAAAATGACGAGAAACAGTATTACCAATACGACTGCGGCCCTTTGCGTCGGAATCAAAGATCATATGGGCCATTTTATTATGAGCGATGAAAATATCGATAGGATTTTTAAAATCACATCTGAAGCAAAATTGATTTACATGTCCCATACCCAAGACCCGGAACATGCGGAACGTTTGGCTTCACTGTCGAAAGGCCGTCCGCTTCACTTGGCGCACGCGACAGCGGCTGGATGCGGCACGCACATGGATCCGGCTGAAGGCATGCAGCGCGTATTAGATTTAATCGGCGGCAATATTACCGGAGAATTTGTTACGACCATGTTAAGAGCTGGAGGCGGCAGCCGAGAAGGCTTGCAAATGCCAAAGGCGGCTCAGAAACTAGCCTACGACGCACTGGAATCCGGCAAAGTCAAAATCCTCATTTCCGATGGTCAGAACCAGGCGACTATGAAAGGCTTTGGCGATACAAGGGACGATATTCCGTGTATCATCGAATTGGCTGAAGCGGGCATCTTGTCGCTCAGCGATGCCGTCGCGTGCATGACCAAAAATCCAGCTGAACTCATCGCGAAACGCACAGCCAACAATTGGTGGACGGAAAAAGTGGGCCATTTGGGCGCAGGTGCTTTGGGCAATGTGACAGTGATCGACCAGGACGATAAATTGGCGACCTATACGATCGTAAACGGACAGATCGTCTCCTTTGAAAATCGGGCGGTCAGAAGAAACTGTGGCGCTGGCGGCTGGGTTTCTAAATTTGGTATGGTCCGCAGAACTGGTGTTGGCGAAATCGCCATGTTTTCTTACGGGAAATGATGATGCTAACCTATCCATCTGAAGAACAGTGCAAAACGCTTTTGCAGACGTTGGTGCGCACCAATACCTGTCAGCCGGAGGGTAATGAAGAGGCGCTGGTCGATTGGATCGTCGACCAGCTCCCGCAAGGTGTGACACATTTTAAAATCCAAAATGCCCCAAATAGAGCTTCGCTCATTATTAAACTGGAAGGGGACGAAGACGATGGCGGGATCGCTTTTGTCGGGCATTTAGATACGGTGGCGTGTTCAGAAGCGGATGGCTGGACCGATCCGCCGCACGGCGCCGTGGTTAAGGATCATACGCTTTATGGGCGCGGAGCCTGCGACATGAAGGGCGGAGACGCAGCCATGCTGCTGACGTTGAAATATTTGCTCGAAAATAAAGTGTCATTAAAGCGGCCGGTGTATTTCTGCTTTACTTCTGATGAGGAAGCTTCAGGTCTCGGCATCCAGTCGGTTTTATCCAGCGGTTACCTCAACGCGGTTGAGGCGATGATCGTCTGCGAGCCTTCCCGCGAGCAGATCAGCAATAGCGAAAAAGGCGCCCTTTGGATACGTGTCGCCATCGACGGGGTATCCGCACACGCGTCCCGTCCGACGCTGGGTATTAATGCAGTAGAATACGCATCGATTTTAAGTCAAAGGATTAAAGCAAAAGTAGAGGCGAAACCGGTTCATCCGATTCTTGGACCGGCGACAGCGGCAGTGACCAAGATCTCCGGCGGCAGTATGACCAATATCATTCCGGCTCACGCCGAATTTGAAATGGACATTCGGACAAATCCAGATACGTCATCCGAAGATTTGGAAAGAGAAATCGATGAGAGCATCGACCAGCTTTTGGAAGAAGCCGCCCAATCGTCAGCCAGTCAAGGGCAGCTTAGAATTACTAAAGCCGTCATCAATAATCGTCCGGCCATCGAAACCGACAAAGACCATTCGCTCATTCAAACACTAAAAACCATTGGAGAAAAAATGGGAATTGATGCAGGTGAAAGAGGACATTTCTTTTATACCGATGCGTCTCAATTTATCCCGCAGACACATATCCCCTTTGCGATTGCAGGCCCCGGTGACGACGCCCTCGCGCATTGCGTCAATGAATCCATTGATTTAAGAAGTGTCCAGCGATTCACAAAACTATACATACATTACATCATGCAAACGAACTAAAAGGACTCATTATGAAAAAATCTGAAACAAGAAAATTTGGCTCGGTTTTAGGACTGGTAATCAGTCTTGCGATTGGGTTTGGCCTGTATTTCGCTTTAAAAGCAGTTGAAGGGACTAACGCAATTTTCAATTACACTAACATCATTGATGGCATCACGCATTCAGTGCCCAAACAAGTGGCCTGGTTCTTTATGAACTTTACCGAAGCGCAGTTTTACGCCAGCTTATTTGCGGGTATTGGCCTGATTGTGGGGGGCTTTGTGGCTTGGCAGCTGGCCAAAAACAATGCAAAGTGCAAGGGTTTTGAAATTTGCTACGGCAGCGCTTCGCTCTTTCCATGGGTCTTTGCGTCGCAGGCCATTTCACTGTGTTTGGCCATTTTTGTATTTCGTTACATCAATCTGTTCAGCAGCCCATCTGTCACCTGGATTGCCACCTTCATTTCCGTCGTTGGGGCGCCTCCGGCCGTCATGCTGCTTTACGGTCCGAGTGTGCCAGCACTCATAACTTCATCTGTTTTAGGCGGTCTGCTTTGTCCGCCTGTGGCGACGTGGATCAGTGCTTATATTGTGAGTCCCTGGAAACTGCCAGGAGTGGTTGCCAATGTCACCACCATGGCCATTACAGGGCTTGTCATTTGTATGATTTGTAAAGCCCTGCCCTGGGTGACAGCACAGCCGGTCCAATCCTACCATCATGATGCAGATGAAGCTGAAAACGTCTATACCGCCACGTGGTTTATAAGACGTGTTCTCGCTGAATTTTCAGAAGCTCCTTTTTACGGCAATGAAGTGGCTTCGCTTTTCCTCCTGATTGGTTTAATTGTGGGCGAAATCGTCTGTGGGAAACATGGCGCCTATGGCAGCGGCCAAATTCCAGCAATTTTGTTAAGCCAGTTTATCGGCGCGGCAGTCGGCATCTTTTTGTATTCAAGTAAATTTGAGAATGGAGGATGGTACGCGACTTACGTACCGGTTGTGAGTGTCGGCCCGGCCTGCGTGTTAATGTTTGGAGCCAATATTCCGGTTGCGGCTTTTGCGGGTGCCCTTGGTGGCATTCTTGGAGGACCGGTTGCGGAATATTTTGCGGGGAAACTGCCGGACGGCGTACACGTGACCGTTGCCAACGTTACATCTATGGCGATTTGTACCACGATTGTGGCTACGATCATGAAGGTGCTTCCTTTTTAGCTAGACTCCACACTGGAATCAAGCCTACCTTTCAAAATAGTGAGAGGTAGGTTTTTTTACTTTTAAAGACTTTTCTTTTTTTGTCTTTTTGTTTGGCGTTCAGAGAGCAGGCGTATCACGGCAATCAGAGTAAAACAATCATAATCGGAAAAGTTACTCTTTTATTCCAATTTACATTTATGCATACAGATGTCGTTGACAGGTTTGTTTAAATTTTTTAAAATAAAAAAGAAAACCGTTTAATGTAGAAGGCGGAGGAAACGATCACTGCGGGGCGCGGCGGGCGTGACCGCGCGGGTCAAATCAGATGAGGTTGGTGAACAATGGGCAGAATAGGCAGAGGCGCCGTCCTTTTGGCGCTGATCCTCATCCTCGTGTCCGGCTGTGCCCTGGGCCGGGGAGGCGGCCGGAAAACCGTCGACAAGGCGGAAATGCCGGAGGCGCCGGGGACACAGGTATACACAGGAACGGACGCGGCGATCGACGCGTCCAACGCCGCCAAGGGGTATGTCATGGTCCGCTACACCGGCAGCGCCGACAAGGTGCAGGTGCAGGTGACCGGCCCAAAGGGCACCCGCACCCCTTATCCCTTTGAAAAAGGCAGCTACCACGCAGTGCCCCTCTCCGAAGGGGACGGCAGCTACACGATCGTCGTGTACGCCCACGTGTCGGGCACCAGCTACGCGGTCGCCCTGTCCCAGCGCATCGACGTGAAGCTCACCGACGAATTCGGGCCCTTCCTTTACCCGAATCAGTACGTGGCCTACACCAACAATTCGGCCTGCACCGCCTACGCGAAAAAGCTGTCGGACCGTTCGGACGACGACCTGGACTACATCACCCGGGTCTTCAACTACGTCACAGGCCACATCACCTACGACAACGACTTGGCGGCGCACATTCCGGTCAACTACCTGCCGGACCCGGACAAGACCATGTCCTCTGGCAAGGGCATCTGCCTGGACTACGCGGCGCTGATGACGGCGATGCTGCGGGCCCAGGGCATTCCGACGAAATTAGAGGTCGGGTACAACGAGACGGTCTACCACGCGTGGATCTCGGTCTACCTGAAGGAAAAGGGCTGGGTGGACGGCATCATCCAGTTTGACGGCAAGAACTGGACGCTGGTGGATCCGACCCTGGCGGCGGAAAGCAGCAAAAAGAAGGCCGGCGCCTACATGAAGGACCGCAGCCATTACACCGCGATGTATCAGTATTGAACCGGCGGAGGCCGGAAGGAGGCACAACCGTGGCGGAGGAGAGAAAAACAACCATTAAGCAGCTGGCAGTCGACGAACTGGCGGCCTTTGCGGGGCAGCTGTTGCTGGTCATCCATTCGGGACTGCCGGTGCTGGACGGCCTCGAAATTATGCGGGACGACGCGGACAATCCCGAGGAGGCGGCCATTCTCGATATGATGCTGGCGGCCTACCGCGAGACGGACAGCCTGAGCCAGGCCATGACCGCCGCGGGCGTGTTCCCGCCCTACATGATCGGCATGGTGCACACCGGAGAGGTGACCGGGAATCTCGACCGGATCATGGCCCGGCTGGAGCGCCATTACCAGCGAGAAGGCAGCCTGCGCACCAGCGTCGCGCAGGCGGTGGTCTACCCGGTGATCCTGTCGGTCATGGTCACGGCAGTCATTTTGATCCTGGTGATGCAGGTGATGCCGATGTTCGATCAGGTGTTCAAGGAGCTGGGCACCCAGATGACCGGCCTGCCCCTGGTGCTGGCCCGGATCGGCACCGCCCTCAGCGGCGCGGGTCTGGTGCTGGTCGCCGCCGTGCTGGCGCTGGCGGTGATTCTGCTGGCGGCGGCAAAAACCGACGGCGGCTCGGATTGGCTTCAGGCCCTGGGGCGTAGGCTGCCGGGGATGAAGGCCATCCGCCATGCCGAAGCCGCCAGCCGTTTAGCCGCCCACATGAGCCTGGTATTGGCCAGCGGGCTGACAGCGGAAGAAGGGCTGGATATGGCGGAGACGATCAGCGGCGATCCCGATTTTGCGCGGGCGCTGGCGGACTGCCGCGGGCGGATGCGCGGGGGTGCAGACTTTTCGGCGGCTCTTAAACAGAGCGGCATGTTCTCTGGGATGGACGCCCAGCTGATCGAAATGGGCAGTCGGACGGGCACAATGGACGAAGCGCTGGCCAAGGTGGCCGATCTGCTTCAGCAGGAGCTCGACGCCCGGATCGACACCCGGCTCGCGCGGCTGGAACCGGCCCTGGTCATCATCATGTCGGTGATCGTCGGCGGCCTGCTGCTGTCGGTGATGGTGCCGCTGATGCGCATCATGTCGGCGCTGTAGGCCGCAGATGGAACAGGAGAAAAGCCAATGAAGCGATTCACCCGAACAGCGGCGAAGCGTCGGCCCGCAGGGACAGCACTGGGCGCCGCGGTGCTGTGTGTCTGCGCGGTGCTGGCGCTGTTTCTTTACGGGATGAACCGGGTGAACCGCGGCAGCGTTGTGCGCCAGCAGGAAGCCCTTGAGGACGCGGTCAACCGGGACATCACGCTGTGCTACGCTTGGGAAGGGCATTACCCGAAAAGTGTGAAGTATTTGGAAGACCATTACGGCCTGACCTACGACAAGCAGACCTTCGCGGTGAAGGTCCAGCTGCGGGGCGCGAACATCCGCCCCTACGTCGTGGTCATTCGAAGGGACGGATCGGAGGGCACATGAAAAAGCGGACATTCAGCGTCAACGTGATCCTGCCGATTTTATTGTTCGGCGCCTTCGCGCTCCTCGCGATGGGAGTGGCCGTCCGCTCGGTGCGCGCCTACAAGCAGGAGGAAGCGGCGGCCAAGGAGAATGAATCCGCGCGGGTCATCTCCGCCTACATCCGCCAGAAGGTGCGCCAGGCCGACCCCGGCACGGTGGCCATCGGCCAGATCGGCCGCCGGCAGGCCCTGGTCATCGCCCAGACGGACGGCAGCTGGACGACGTACATTTATCAGTACCGCGGCCAGCTGATGGAACAGGCGGTACAGCCCGGCGCGGCGGCAGCCCCTGAGGGCGGCACGGCCATCGCCGAGGCGAAGACCTTCAAGTTAAAATGGGTGAGCCCCGGCCTGCTGCAGGTGACGAGCGCGGCGCTGGGCGGCCGGTCGGAAACGGCGGTGATCGCGGTGTACTGAGCCGCGGGTGAAGAAAAAAGCGAGGAAGACAATGGACAGCCTGGAAATCCGAAGGGGCCGGCGCAGCTGGGGCCCGCTGCTGATGGAGCTTTTGATGGCGGTGCTGATTTTCGCGCTGGTCAGCGCGGCGGCGGTGATGGGCTTTACCAAGGCCAGGGCCCTGAGCACAGAGGCCTCCCGGGTGTCCTGGGCGGCGGACCGGGCCGGCGACATCAGCGCGGTGTTCAGCCGCGCCGATTCGGTGCAGGGCTTTGCCGACAGCCTGATCCAGGCTTACCCGAAGACGGCCGCGGCGGCCGACAGCAAGGGCCGGACCGTGCTGACTCAGGCTTACACGGCGGCGCTCGCGCCCACCGCTCAGATGAAAAAGGCGGCGGTGACCGTGACCGTCACGGTCTGGACGAAAGACGGTACGATGTACGGAGCCATCGTAATCCGAGATCGGCAGCGGCACACCAAATTGTACCGCCTGTCGTGCCGACGGTACATCGGCGGCTGACGGTGGTAAACTAGAAAAGGGAACGCGATGATTGAGTTAAAGGCAAGGGGGCAGGCGGCCCCGCCCGCGCGGCGGCAGGTGATGCCCATCGGCATCCCGCTGCTGCTGGCGGTTTTCGTCGCGGTGTGTCTGATCGTCCTCAGCACCTACGCCTACGTGACGGCTGAGGCGGACCGCAGCAGGGCGGCGGATCACGCGCACCGGCAGACGGCCGTTCAAAACGCGGTGAATTTGGCGGAGCAGGCCTGTGCGGGATTGGACGACGGCAGGGCGCTGCCGGACGGCGCTGATTGGGACGCGCAGACCGGCGAGCTCACGGTTGCGGTGAAGACCGGCGGGGTGCTGAAGGCCGGTGTCCGCGACAGCGGCGGCCGGCACCGCATCGTCTGGATAAAGACGGTGCCGGAAAATAGCGGCACCCAGGACGAGCAGACGGTATCCGGCTGGGAACAGCATTAATGGGCTTACGGACGGAAGGAGGAAGGTGACATGGCAGTCGACATCAGACAGATTTTAGAGCGCGCAGTGGCGGCGGGCGCCTCGGACGTATTTGTCGTCGCCGGCATGGCGGCGGCCCTGCGGGTCAACGGCGAAATTGAGACGATGGATACTGGCCGGCTGATGCCGGCGGATACGGCCCGGCTGACGGCGGAGATTTACCATCTGGCCGGGGACCGGCCGATGGCGGCCTACGAGGCGTCGGGCGACGACGATTTTTCCTTCGCGCTGCCGGGCGTGTCCCGCTTTCGGGTCAGTGCCTACCGTCAGCGGGGCACCTGCGCGGCGGTGATCCGAATGATTCCCTTCACCCTGCCGGATCCCAAGGCCCTCGGCATCCCGGACGCCATCGTCGAGCTGGGCGACGCCCGGGACGGCATGATGCTGGTGACCGGGCCGGCGGGCAGCGGCAAATCCACGACCCTGGCCTGCATCATCGACCGCATCAACACTCGGCGCAGCGCCAACATCATCACCCTCGAGGATCCGATCGAATACCTCCACCGGCACAAAAAGTCCATCGTCAGCCAGCGGGAGATGGCCGAGGATTCCGAGAACTACGTCACGGCCCTTCGGGCGACGCTGCGCCAGAGCCCGGACGTCATTCTCCTCGGAGAGATGCGGGATTTCGAGACAATTTCCGTCGCGATGACCGCCGCGGAGACCGGCCATTTCCTGCTTTCCACGCTGCACACCGTCGGCGCCGCCAACACGATCAACCGGATCATCGACGTGTTCCCGGCCAACCAGCAGCGCCAGGTGGCGGTGCAGCTGTCGATGGTGCTCAACGCGGTGGTATCTCAGCAGCTGGTGCCCACGGTGGACGGCACGGTCGTCCCGGTATTTGAAATGATGCGGGTCACACCAGCCATCAAGAACATGATTCGAGAAAACAAAATCGCGCAGATCGGCGCCGCCATCCAGAGCGGACGGGAAAGCGGCGGCTTGACCAATGACGGCGGGCTGTTCGACCTCGCGAAGGCGGGGCGCATCACCGCGGAAACCGCCGTGCAGTACGCCACCGACGCCCAGACCATGCGGCGGCTGGGAATAGCGTAGAAAGGAGATCAATATGCACACCTACAGGGCCGAATGTTTCGGCCAGTTTATGTTGACAGACGGAGAGGTCACGCTGACCCAAGAGGAAATGCGGTCGGACCGGCTGCTCAACCTCCTCTCCTTTCTGATCGTCAACCGGAAGCGGAATCCGAGCATCGAGGAAATCGGCAATGCCGTCTGCGGCGAGGATTCGGAACAAAGCGGGGCCAGCGTGATCAAAAACCTCGTGTGGCGGATGCGCAAGCTGCTGAAAAGCAAGTGGCCGGACGAGCAATTCATCCTCACCTTCCGCGGGGGCTACAAGCTGAACCCGGAATTGAAGGTCACCACCGATTACGAGGAAATGGAAGATTTGATTCAGCGGGCGGGACAGTCCGAAGTGGTCGAGGAAAAGGCGGCCCTGCTGAATCAGGCCTTTGAGACCTACAAAGGGCGGTTTTTGGTCGGCTGCGAAACCGAGCGCTGGGCCGCGAACCTCGCCGTGTATTACCAAAACGGCGCGGTCGCGGTCGCAAAACGCCTTGCCGCCCTGTACGAAAGCCTCGGCGCCTACGAAGAGGTGGAACGGGTGGTCCACCGCGCGACGGCGGAGGACGCGCTGGATGAGGCCCTGTGGACGATTTTGATCCGCAGCTACGGGGAAGCCGGCAAAATGCAGAAGGCGGAGGAAACCTTTCACCAGGTGTCCGATTCGCTGTACAACGCGCTGGGCATCGGGCCGTCGCCTGAGCTCAGCGGCGCCTACCAGTCGGCGCTGAACCAGATGCACAGCGACGTGGCCGGCGTCGAGACGGTGATGAAGCAGTTCGACGAAACCGACGAGCCCGCCGGCGCTTTTTTCTGCGAGATCGGCGTGTTCAGAAAAATTTACAAGCTCAGCGCCAGACGGATCAGCCGGTTCGGCTTCCCGGTGCACATGGCACTGATCACCCTCGACCTGAAAGAGGGCAAGACCGGCGCCGACGCCAACGCGGTAATCGATCAGGGCATGACGCTGATGAAGGACTGCATCCTGCACACGCTGAGAACCGGGGACGTGGTGGCCCGCTACAGCCGCACCCAATTCGTCGTGCTGCTGCCGGCCTGCCAGTACGAGACCGGCGAGGCCGCCATCAACCGCGTCTTCGCCCGATTTGACAAACACAAGGAAAGCAAGCGGTACCGCCGTTATTTTACCTTGCGGGAAATGTCGGGAACCGCGAAAGCGACGGCATTTCCCGCTCATAACATGGACAGCGCGTCGGCGCTGCGGGTCTGCGTGGACGCCGTGGAAGCGGGCGGCGATTTCAGCGGCCACATCACCGGCGTCGCGGTGAGAACGCCGGTGCATTTCAAGAGCGCGGTCGCCTTCATCCGGGCGGTCAACACCATTCTGGACGAATTGGGGCGGCCCCAGGCCAACGCCATTCTGCGGACTTTCAAGACGGGCAAGAACGAGGAGGCGCCGACGAGCTGGCAGTACGCGCCGGCGGTCTACCATTCGGCCAAAGCCATCCAGCAGGACACCGGAGCCCTGAAAACTTTGGATATCCTGTTTGTGACCCGGAGCAACAACACCTGGCAAGGCACGCTGTACGACGACAGCGGCCAGGAAGCCGCCTTTTCCAGCGAGCTGGACCTGGTAGCCCAGATGAAAAAAATGACGGATCAACCGCAGGCGTAAGACCTTGTTGAGACCAAAACCGGCTAGGATAGGTATAGACGTAAACGATCAACAACGGGGGCAGAGACAGACGTCTCGGCTAGTGAATTTGCTATAGAGAAGAGGATATTATGAATTCGTTCATCATTGATGTGCTGGAAACTCGGAACCAGACCTGGCAGGGCACGGTGACCTGGGTCGGCAGCGACGAAAAAAAGAAGTTCCGCAGCGTGCTCGAGCTGGTCTCGCTGATCGACTCCGTTGTCGGCGAAGACCGGCCTGAGTTCGAGGTCCACAGCCAGCCAGACGACGACCAGTGAGGGCCGGCAGCGCACAGAACAATAAAAAAACAAAAAGCAGAGGCTTTGCGTCGAATCGTGACGCAGCGCCTCTGCTTTTTTGATGCGGTTAATCGGCGGTGTCGACCTCGGTGTGGAGGGTTCGGACGCCTCGGCCAAGGGTCCGGACGGTGACGGTCAGGCGGCCACTTGCCGTCGGCAGCAGGGTATAGGTGTGCCGGCCTTCCTGCATGATCGGCACGGAATGGCCGTTTTGGGACGCTGTGACCGAGCGCACCGGCAGCACGGCGTTGACAGTCAGGGTGTAGGCCGGCTGGCCGGTAAAGGGGCTGACGCTGTCGGCCTTGGTGAGGGTGCCCTTGGGATTTAAGAAGAGGAGCGGGCCCATCACGAGGAGGACGACGGCGAAAACGATGAGCCACCGAAAGGCGGCGGCCTTCTGCTTCAGATAGACGTCGTAGGCGTCGAGACAGGCCAGGGGGACAGTGTTTTCCGGCAGGCGCAGCCGGTCGAGGAGATCGATCAGCATCACCTCCGCTTCGTCCCCGCTCAGGCAGGGCCGGGGCCGCTTGTCCCGCCTCGGAGCCGGGCGGTCCGGCGCGGTGACGTATTGGAAGATCCGCATCTCGATGTGGTGCAGGGCCGCGGCGGCCTCCGCCGGCGTGTGGATTTGGCCGGCGTCCTGGACGAACAGGACGTAGAGCTTTGCGACGCAGTCCTGAACGAGGTAGGCGCTGCCCAGAGCGCGGTAGAAATCCCGGTAGATTTGATCGGCGGTGAGGGCGTAGAACGCGGCGAAGGCGTTGCTGTCCCGGTTCTGGATGCCGTCGATCAGATGCTGGACGTAGGCGGCGTTTCGTTTGGCGCTCAGCGCGTGAAAGGGGCGGAAGGGGCTAGACATGGGCATCCTCCTGGTCGTCCGCCGACAGGGTGTGCCGTTCATCGGCGGGGTTCAGCCGGCGGTTGGCCGCCGCGATCAGCGTCACGATGTCCTGGCGCTGCGCCGGGTCGTTGAAGGCCGCGCCGACGGTGTAGTGGATCGGCGGGTGGCCGAGCTGGCGGTTGTACTGGGCGATTTTGTCATCGATGCGCTTGAGAAAGGCGGCGATGTCCTTCCGTGATAGGTCTTCGGACATGGCGGCGAAGCGGCTGCCGCCGTTGCGCGCCACGAAGAAATCGTCGAGGGCGGCGAGATTGAGGATGATGGAAAAGCGCTTCAAGGCCTCGTTGCCGCCGGATCGGCCGTACTGCTGGTTGATGGCCTTGATGTTGGTGAGCTCGAAGGCGATGCAGGCGAAATCCGGCGGCAGGGTCTGCCCGTCGAACTTGTCCAGAAGGGCGTCGATGCTGCGGCGGTTCGCGATTTTCGAGACCGGGTCGGCGTTCAGCGCCTTCAGCATGTTTTCGTAGGCCTGCTGCTGCTCGGCGAACAGGGAGAAATCTAGAAAGATAAACAGAAAGGACAGGGCGAGGGTGCCCCACAGGAGCAGGATCACGCTGTGACGGCTGCCGCCCCGCAGGATGATGACGACCGCGGAGAGGGCGGCGATCACCAGGAAAAGCACAAGCTGAATGGTTTTGATCGTATCGATTTTTTTCATGAGACCGCTCCTGAAATGGGATATTTGTCATAAAAATTAAAAAATTTTAATTTTTTTAATGGCGTTGTGACTTTTGTGAGACGGGGGCCCGCTATACTGAAATCAAACATAATTGATTGAACTGTCTGCCGTTTTCATTCAACCGCGCCTGACAAAAGGCTATCCATATTATATCACGATTGAGGGGAAATGGCACGACGGACCGAGGGCGGAAGGCCCATTACAGGAGGCAGAACATGACTGAAAAACTGCACGATTTCCAAGTGGCGTTTCACACGCCGCCCCCAGAGACGCCGACGGACGGTTTCGTCCGAAAGAGCAGAGCGCTGCACCTCGTCAGCGGGGTGATCGCCGCAGCGGCCATTGTCGCCGCGGTCATGTGCTTCGTCCTCGGCGCCGCCAGGGTGAGCGGCAATTCGATGGCCCCGGCCTACCGAGACGGCACGTTCGTCTGGTTTGTGAGAGGCGGCAGCACCTTCAGCCGCGGCACTGTCGTGTCGGTCACGATGCCGAGCGGCGACCACTACATCAAGCGGGTGGTGGCTGGGCCCGGGGACACCGTTGACATCGCGGACGGCAAATTGATCGTCAACGGCAAGACGGTCGACGAGCCCTACGCGAGAGGCCGAACCGAACGGCAGGCGGACGGCCTGATGGTCTACCCCTACAAGCTGCCGGCGTCCAAATATTTCGTCCTCGGGGACAACCGGGCACACTCCGCAGATTCCCGAATTTTCGGACCGGTGTCCGCGGCGCAGATCCAAGGGCGCATTGTCAGCACGAAGTAAACGATTTCTAATCAAGATAGAGAGCTGCAGAAAGCTCACAGGAGAGGAGAAAAACCATGATTCAAGCCTATTACACCTTTTGTCACGAGACTTTGAATATCCACATGTACACCATTCCGCTGATTGTCGCGGGCGCCCTGGCGATCCTGTTCGGACTGCTGCATTGGCGCAAACAGAAAAAACGTGAAGACGAATTTGAAGACAAAATGGAAGAAAAATACCGCGATGCGGATAACGGCACGGCGCAGGACGGCGCCAAGCAGAACAGTGATCCGCTGTTCTTTTAACCAATTGGGAGGATGAGTATGAAATTTTTGATGCAGCACACCCAGGTCGATTTTGACATCTGGGCTTTGTTGACGTTTATCGTTTTGGTCTGTGCCATTGTGATCCTCATCGTGCGCAAGCTGAAGATGAAGGAGATCAAGGACGACCTGCAGGATCAGATTGACGATCAGGACCAGCGCCGTGTCCACACGACGCAGGACGGATAGATCATAAGTGAAAGGAGAACGCTTTTATGAAGACCTTTAAGAAACAGAGCTACAAGAAGACGAAAAACGTCAGAAAATGGGTTGCGCTGTTCCTCACTTTGGCCATGGTTGCGACCAGCGGCCTGATCACGACAGCGCAGAACCTTTTCGGCGCGGACGAAGACGTCTACAACGCAGCTCAGGAACAAGCGCAGACGGTTGCGGCCGACAGCGCTGCAGCAAACAGCACGGCGGCAGCTCCGAGCGCTTCGACCGACAGCGCCGAAAACAATGCGGCGGCGGCTCAGAGCACCCCGCCTCAGAGCGCGGCTTCTGCTTCTGAACCGGCAGCGGCCACATCGAATGCGGCGAGCACATCGAGCAGTCAGGCGCAAAGTGTGTCGGCCAGCGCGCCGGCGTCTTCCGATCAGACGGCGGATTCGTCCAGCCAGACGGTTGACGTGCCGTCGATCGAAGTAGACATCCCTCAGGCGGAAGAAGAAGCTGACAAAAAACCGGCACAGTCTTTCAGCAGAACCGCGGGCAACGGCGTGACCGTTCACGTCAGCGCACCGGAAGGCGCCCTGCCGGAAAATTCCAGCATGAGCGTCTCGGCGGTTTCCACGGGCACCGCGAAAAGCATCGCGAAATCGACTGCTTCCGGCGAGGTGAAGGATGCCGTCGGCGTCAACATCACCTTCCATAATCAGGACGGCGCAGAAATTGAACCGGAAGCCAGCGTCAGCGTCTCTATGTCGCTGAGCCATCGCCTCGACGGCGACCGCTTTGCCGTGTCGCACCAGACCGACAGCGGCAACGTCACAGCGGTTTCGGCCAGCGCCAGCGCCAGCGGCGCGAGCTTCTCCGGCAGTTCCTTCTCCATCTACGTCATCTCCGGCGTCGGCACGTCTGAAGAAAGCCCGGCGGTCGCGACGTATCAATTCCACGATTTGAGCGGCAGTGTCATCGACACTCAGAAAGTCAAGACGGGCGACACCCTGAAAAAGCCGGCCTCTCCAGAAAAGGATGGCTACAAATTTATCGGCTGGGCGAGATCAAAAGATGCGAAAACCGCAGATTTTGACGGCTTTGGTACGGTGACAGTGAGCGCGGTGGAAACCGTGAACCTGTACCCGGTCTTCAAAGAAGTGCATTACGTCTTCTTCATGGACAGCGCAGGCAGCGATGCGAAAGTTTCTACGACCAAAGAAGGCATCAACGGCGACACCATCGCGACGTCCGGCGTCAAGCTCCCGCTGAGCTCAACGGAAAGCGTCACCGGATGGTACACTGACCCGGCGCTGACCCATCCTGTGGGCGATTCGGTGACCCTCGGCACGGAAAACATCAAGCTGTATCCGAAGATTGAAAAGGGGCATTACCTGTATTTCGACGCCAAGGGCGGCACCTACATCGAGCCGCAGTTTGTCAAGGCGGACGGCCAGACGAAGGAACCGGCCGCGCCCAAACGCGCTGGCTACACTTTCAAGGGCTGGTCAGCGAGCGAAAGCGCCCAGGTGGCGACTTACACCTTTGGCGGCGGCCTGACCGAAGACACCACGATTTACGCGGTGTGGGAAGCCAAGAAAGACACCCAGTACACGGTCATTTACTGGTGGGAAAACGCCAATGACAGCGGGTATTCGTATCACGAGTCGACAGCTAAAAAGGGGCAGTCCGGCGCGACAGTCAGCACCAGCGCATTAGCCAAAACTTATGACGGCTTTACCCTGAACACGGACAAAACGAAAAAATCAGTGACGATCGCAGGCGACGGTTCCACCATCGTCAACATTTACTACGCCCGCAACACCTATTCCATTCAATTCTACAAAGCTGAACGGAAAGGAACTTGGTTTGTACATTATGAATGGTCTGAGCTGACAGGGCTCCGGATCACCGCGAAGTACGGCGCCGATATTGCCGTCAAATGGCCGTCTGCCACCTCTAAGATTTGGGGGACGAAGAAAGGCGAGAATGGCCAGGGCGACGCACCTTATCAATCGGGGATCGCCACCATGCCCCTCGACGGCGGCGCATTCTATTACGTGAGCCAAAACGGGCGGATCACCCTGAACCTCAACTATTACGTTGAAGGGCTTGACGGCAAGTACACCCTGGACCACACCGATAGTTTTAAATCGAATAATACGGAATGGTCAACAACAGCTGAGGATCACTACGATATTGCGGGCTTCACTTATACGAATAATGTAAAAGATGGATCGAAATTTGAACAGGTCACGCCTTATACTTATAAAGTTGACTTCAAGTACAGCCGCAATACCTACGACATCAATTTCATCAACGGCGACAACAAAAGGTCCGAATCCTACAAGTACGGCGCAGATATCAGCGGCGTCGATTTAAAAACAGCGCCGGAACGCCCGAGCGGCGTGCCGGAAGGCTATACCTTCGCCGGCTGGTACGACAATGAGCTTGGCGCAGGGGACCCGGTCACATTGTCCGGAACGATGCCGGCAAAGAATATCACGCTCTACGCCAAATGGGAAGCGCCGGAAGTTTCCGGGAAAGCCTACCTCGCGATTCACGGCGGCGATTCGATCTCGCTGAAAGTTGAATACGGCGGCACGATCGACGAAGGCGCGATGCCGACAGTGGTCGACAGCGAAGGCAACGTCCTCCAGAACGGCAGCAGCCAGAAAGTCACCGTCCCCGAAGGCTACGACTGGAAGGGCTGGGCGACGAAGTCCGGCGACAGCTACACGCTGTACAATTTCAACACCAAGGTCCATGGCGACGTCGAGCTCTACCCCTATTACGTCAGCAACGGCAAGTACCAAGTCCAATACAGCGCGGGCGACGGCAAAGGCAGCGCCAGCGACAGCAAATGGTACGCCATTGACGCCAAGGCGGATATTCAATCGGCCAAGGGCATCACGGCGCCAACCGGTAAAGTCTTCCTGTACTGGCAGTCTGAAACCGGCGACGCTTACTACCCGGGCGATAAAATCACGATCACCGAAGCCAACGCCAAGGGCGACCACATCATCACCCTGACCGCGGTCTATGGCGACAAAACCGCGACGACGAGCCTGACTTATTACTCCAATTATCCGGACGACGCCATGGGTACCGACGGCAGCGCCAAGGCGCAGCAGACGGCCAACGGCGGCACCAATTTGGACAACAACACGAGACTGACAGCCCTGACCCTCGCGGGCGCTAAATTTGAAGCCCCGTTGAACTACACCTTCGACGGCTGGCAGGACGGCGACGGCAAAGACGTCGCGGCGGGCGCTGAAATCCTTGTGGACAACATCGGCGACAACAAACTTTACGCGAAGTGGAAACCGGTGCCGAAGATCAAGATCACCGTCAAGCCGGCGGATAAATCCAAGACCTACGACGGCACCGCACTGAAAGCCGACAGCTATACCATCACCGACGGGGCTCTTGCTGACGGCGACACCCTCACCGTGACTTACAGCGGCAGCCAGACCAATGTCGGCACCGCCACCAGCCAGATCGCTTCGATTAAAGTCACCCGCGGCAGTGTAGACGTCACCCGTCTGTACGACATCACCAAGGCCACCGGCAGTCTGACTGTTAAGGCAAAGGAAGTCACCGTCAAGGCGGACGACAAAACCAAGACCTACGGCACGGCGGACCCGTCCCTCACCGTATCAGTGAGCGGCACGATCAATGGCGACCGCATTACGCACAGCATCAGCCGTGAAGACGGCGAAGCAGTCGGCACCTACACCATCACGCCGAGCGGCGATGAAAATCAGGGCAACTACAAGGTGAAATACGAAACGGGCACCCTGACCATCACCAAGGCGGCCACCATGACCGTCACCGCGAGCGGCTACACCGGCGTCTACGACGGCGAAAGCCACGCGGCAAGCGCGAGCGCATCGGTCACCGACGGCACGACGATTTATTACAAAGTCGACGGCGGCGAATGGACGACCGAAGCGCCGAGCATCAAGAACGTCGGCGAAAAGACCGTCTCGGTCAAGGCGGAAAATGCCAATTACGAAACCGCGACCGCGAAGGCGACGCTGAAAGTCACCCCGAAGGCGGTCACCGTCACCGCGGACAACCAGACCAAGAATTACGGCGAGGCGGATCCTGTGCTCACGGCCAAAGTCGAAGGCACGCTGAACGGCGACAAGGTGGATTACAAGCTCAGCCGCGAAAAAGGCGAAAAGGTCGGCACCTACGCCATCACGCCGGAAGGCGACGCCGAGCAGGGCAATTACACCGTCACCTACAAACCGGGCACCTTAACCATCGTCAAGGCGGGCACCTTGTCCGTCACGGCGACCGGCTACACGGGTGTCTACGACGGCGAAAGCCACGCAGTCAGCGCGAGCGCATCGGTCACCGACGGCACGACGATCTATTACAAAGTCGACGGCGGCGACTGGACGACCGAAGCGCCGAGCATCAAAGATGTCGGGACGAAGACCGTCTCCGTCAAGGCGGAAAATGCCAATTACGAAACGGCGGAAACCTCTGCGACCCTCACCGTCACCAAACGGACGGTCATCATCACCTCAGGCAGCGCCGAAAAAGAATACGATGGCACCGCCCTGACCAACGACACCATCACGATCACAGGCGACGGCATTGTCGGTGACGAAATCAAGAACATCCGGGCCACCGGTTCGATCACCGAGGTTGGACACAAGTTCAACAAGATTGAATACGACCTCACGAGCGAACACTACAAAGACGGCAATTACAGCATCATCCTCAAGGCGGGGACCTTGACCGTGACGAAGAACGCGACAGCACAGATCGACGTCACCGCACACGACGCGAAGAAGGCCTACGACGGCACTGCCCTGACTCAGAGCGGCTATTCGATCACCGGCCTGCCGGAAGGCTTTACCGCTGAAGTCACCACCAAGGGCAGCATCACAAATGTCGGCACGGCGGACAACGCGGTCGACAAAGTCGTCATCAAAAAAGACGGCAAGGACGTGACTGACTACTTCACTCGCATCACGAAGACCAAGGGCACCCTGACCGTCACCAAGCGGGAAGTCACCCTGACCTCCGAAAGTGCGTCCAAAGTTTACGACGGCACCGCCCTGACGAAACCGGACGTCAGCATCACGGGCAGCTTTGTAGACGGCGAAGTGACGGGCATCAAGGCCACCGGTTCGATCACCAAGGTCGGCGAGGTCACAAACACGATCTCCTACACGACTCAGCCCGGCTTTGACGAAAAGAATTACACGATCACCATTAAAGAAGGCAAGCTGAAAGTCACCAAGGTTCCGGCGACAACCGCCAGCGTCAGCGTCACAGCAGACAGCAGCAGCTGGACCTACGACGGCAAGACCCACAGCGACGACGGCTACACCGCGGCAGGCCTTCCTGACGATTACAAGGAAAAAGGATTCAGCGTCACGGCCACAGTCGAAGGCACGATCAAGAACGCCGGCACGGCGGACAACACCGTCAAGAGCGCGGCGATCGTGTACAAGGGCGAAGACGTAACCGATCAGTTCGAAGCGCCGATCACCAAGAACAACGGCACCCTGACGGTGGCACCGAGATCCGTCACGGTTGAAAGTGCGAGCGACTCTAAAGTGTTCGACGGCAAACCGCTGACCAATTCGAAAGTGACCATCGGCGGCGACGGATTTGTAGACGGTGAAGTCAAAGTCACAGCCATCGGCAGCATTACTAAGGCCGGCTCGACCGCGAACACCATCGAATACCAGAACCTCGGCAGCTTCAACAAAGCCAATTACAGCATCAAAGAAACCCTCGGCACCCTGACGGTGACGAAAAAAGCCAACGCCGTGACGATTACGGCGAAGACGGCCGACAAGCCCTACGACGGCACAGCATTGACAGCCGGCTACGACTGGACTGCGCCGGAAGGCTACACCGTCACAGCTCAAACCGACGGCAGCATCACCGACGCCGGCAAGACCGCGAACAAGATCGCGTCTTACCAGATTCTGGATGCGGACGGCAACGACGTCACCGATCAATTCGAAGGCGTCACCGTAAGCGACGGTACCTTGAAGGTCACCAAGCGCCAGGTCACCCTGACCAGCGCCAGCGCCACCAAGGAATACGACGGCACAGCCTTGACCCGCCCAGACGTCACAGTCGGCGGAGACGGCTTCGTAGACGACGAAGTGAGCGATATCAAAGCCACCGGCAGCATTACAGAAGCCGGATCGGTGAAGAACTCCATCGCCTACACGAAGGGCGACGGCTTCAAGGACAGCAACTACGACATCACGAAGACAGAAGGCGACTTGGTCGTCAAAGCCAATCAAACGGCCGCGATCGTCGTCACCGCCCCGACGGATAGCAAGCTTTACGATGGCACGGCCCTGACAGCCGGCGCCGCAACGGTCACGGGCCTGCCGAAAGGCTTCAGCGGCACCGCAAACGCCGCAGGCACCATCACCGACGCGGGCACCGCTACGGCAACCGTCGATCAGGATTCGGTCAAGATCACGAAGGACGGCGCAGACGTGACGCGCAATTTCGCGAACATCACGTACAAAGAAGGCAAACTGACCGTCAATCCGAGAACGGTTACCCTGACCTCCGACAGTGCCTCCCGCGCCTACAACGGCGAAGCGCTGACGCGGCCAGACGTTACGGTCGGCGGAGACGGCTTTGTCTCAGGCGAAGTCTCGAAGATCAAAGCGATCGGCACCATCACGGAAATCGGCCAGGTGGACAACACCATCACCTACACGACGGGCGGCGGTTTCAAGGCCAAGAACTACAAGATCACGAAGCACGAAGGCCAACTGGCAATCACCGCCAACACGACGGCCATCACCATCAAGGCGGACGACGCCGAAAAGGTCTACGACGGGAAAGCCCTGACCGAAAGCGGTTATACGATTACCGGGCTGCCGTCAGGATTTGAGGCTCAGGTCGTCACCGAAGGCAGCATCACCAAGGCTGGCAATGCGGTCAACACCGTGAAGACGGCAGTCATCAAGAAAGACGGCCGAAACGTCACCAGCCAGTTCTCGGGCATCACGCTCCAGAACGGCACCCTGGTCGTCAAGCCGAGACCGGTTACGGTTGAAAGTGCGAGCGACGCTAAAGTGTTCGACGGCAAACCGCTGACCAATTCAAAGGTCACCATCGGCGGCCAAGGATTTGTAGACGGCGAAGTCAAAGTCACGGCAACCGGCAGCATTACCAAGGCCGGCTCGACCGCGAACACCATCGAATACCAGAACCTCGGCGGCTTCGACAAGAACAACTACAGCATTGAAGAAACCCTCGGCACCCTGACGGTGAAGAAACACGCCAACGCCGTGACGATTACGGCGAAAACGGGCGACAAGGTCTACGACGGCACGGCACTGACAGCCGGCTACGACTGGACCGCGCCAGACGGCTACACCGTCATCGCGGACACCAAGGGCAGCATCACCGACGCCGGCAAGACCGCGAACAAGATCGCGTCTTACAAGATTTTGGATGCGGACGGCAGCGACGTCACCGATCAATTTGAAGGGGTCGAAATCAACGAAGGCACCTTAACGGTTACCAAGCGCCAGGTTACCCTGACCTCCGACACGGTGGAAAGAGAGTACGACGGCACCGCCCTGACCAGCCCGGTCGTCACCATCGGCGGCGACGGCTTTGTGGCAGGCGAAGTGAGCGATATCAAAGCCACCGGCAGCATCACTGAAGCCGGATCGGTGAAGAACACCATCGCATACACGAAACAGGGCAAATTCAAAGCCGACAACTACGATATCACGATCAACGAAGGCACCCTGACGATCAAGAAGAACACGACAGCGCGCATCAGCGTCACCGCGCCGAGCGCCTCCAAGGTTTACGACGGCACGGCCCTGACAGCCGGTAAAGCGGTCTTCTCAGGACTCCCGGCCGGATTTGAAGGCAGCGCGGCCACAGACGGCACGATCACCAACGCCGGTACGGCGAAGGCGAGCGTGAACCGCGTGCGCATCACGAAGGACGGCAGAGACGTGACCGATCAATTCACAAACGTCACGATCAACAACGGCACCCTGACTGTTACGAAGCGGCCTGTCACCCTGACCTCGGCGAGCTACACCCGCGCCTACAACGGCAGTGAGCTGACCCGTCCGAACGTCACCGTCGGCGGCAAGGGCTTTGTGGATGGCGAAGTGAGCGGCCTCAGAGCCACCGGTGCGATCACCAAGACCGGATCGGTTAAAAACACCATCGTCTACACGAGAAACAGCGGCTTCAGAGAAAGCAATTACGACATCACGGTTAACGAAGGCACCCTGACCATCACTCAGGTTCCGGCACAGACCGCATCGGTCGTCTTCACGGCGGCGAGCGGCACCTGGACCTACGACGGACAGGCCCACGGCACAGGCGACTTCACCGTCACCGGTCTCGACAACATGCCCGAAGGTTTCACCGGTGAGGCCAGCCTCCGCGGCAGCGTCACCAACGTCAAAGACGGCGTCGTCGCGAACCAGTTCACCCGCTACGCGGTCATGTACAAAGGCGAAGACGTCACCGATCAATTCGAAAGCGTCACCGCCCGCGAAGGCACACTGCAGATCACACCGCGGCCAGTCACCCTGACCTCCGAAAGCGGCACCCACGTCTACGACGGCAAGGCCTTCACTAAACCGGACGTCACCATTGGCGGCCAGGGATTTGTGAAAGGCGAAGCGACTGCGAAGGCGACGGGCTCGATCACGAAGGTCGGCAGCGCCGCCAACACCATCGAAATCCGCGGCGGCCTGAAGTACGACGAAGCCAATTACACCATTGAAAAGCATGAAGGCACCTTGACGGTCACCAAGCACGAAGGCACCATCGTCATCAGCGCCGAATCGGCCACCCGCCCGTACAACGGTAAGGCCCTGACGGCTGGCTACACGGCCACCGCGCCGGACGGCTACACCGTCACCGCAGATATTGAAGGCAGCATCACGAACGCCGGCAAAGCCGCGAACAAGGTTAAATCTTACAAGATCTTGAACGCGGACGGCGAAGATGTCACCGATCAGTTTGACGAAAACAAGATCACCGTGAACGACGGGACCCTCGAGGTCACGCCGAAGGCGGTTAAATTGAGCAGCGGCAGCGCCAAGAAGGAATACGACGGCGCGGCCCTGACCAGCCCGGCTGTCACCGGCGGCGAAGACTTTGTGGCCGGCGAAGTGTCGAATCTCAGAGCCACCGGCTCAATCACCGATGTCGGCACCACTGCCAACACCATCGCCTACGACACAAACGACAGCTTTAAGAAAGGCAATTACCGCATCGAAATGCAGGAAGGCGAACTGGAAGTTACGAAGAACACTACCGCAGCCATCCGCGTCACCGCGGGCAGCGCAGACAAGACCTACGACGGCACGGCCCTGACAGCCGGCGCAGCCAAGGTCACCGGACTGCCGACAGGCTTCAGCGGCACAGCGAAAGCCACCGGCAGCATCACTGACGCCGGACGCGCGGACGCCACCGTCGACCGCAGCACCCTGACCATCACAAAGGACGGCAAGGATGTGACCGACTTCTTCGCAAACATTGCCTACGAAAAGGGCACGCTGCGGGTTAACCCGAGAGCCATCACCCTGACCTCCGGCAGTGCGAGCAAGGCTTACGACCGGACACCGCTCACCAACAGCGACATGACGGTCACTGGAGACGGCTTTGTCAAAGGCGAAGGCTTCAGCTACATCTTCCTCGGCAGCCAGACGGAACGCGGCGAAAGCCCGAACACCTTCCGCTACGAAGCGCAACCGGGCACCAACGTCGCCAATTACGACATCACGACCGAATACGGTACGTTGAGAGTGGATGCGCCAGTGCTCTACATCGCGACCATCCATTATCAGGATGCAAACGGCAATACTTTAGCACCGGATTACATCGGCCAGTACATGGCGGGCGACAGCTTCAATATCGCTTCACCGACCCTTCCGGGCTACACCGCCAGACAGACCTACGTCGTCATGGCGAGCATGCCGGAACGCGACGTCGAAGTGACAGTGGTTTACGACAGAAGCACCGTGCCGGTCACACCGGTCAACCCGGTAGTCCCAGGCACACCGACGACACCAGCGAGACCGGCAACACCAGCCGTACCAGCGGCGCCGGGCATCCCGACGACCACGAACCGGTTCTTCACGATTCCGGGCAACGCGGCGGTACCGGGCACCACACCGGGCGGCGCAGCAGTCGTCCCAGGCGATAATGGCGACACCCTCCAGGATCTCGACGACGTGAAGACCCCTAAGGGCCTGCAGGAAGATCTGGAAGCGTGCAACATTCTGCCATTCCTGTTCATGCTGCTGACGATGATCGTCGTCATCCTCTACACCAAGATGATGAAGGACGACCAGCAGGAAATCTTCGACCTCACCGAAGAACTCGAAGACAAGAAAAGACAATAAAGCCAACGGACACCCAGATGCCGGCACAGCGCTGACATCTTAAGCACAGCCAAAAGGCCGGCCCCGATTAAAGGGGCCGGCCTTTTGCCGTGGCGTCAGTTCAAAACAAAAAACCGGAGCCGATTGTTCGGTTCCGGTTTTTGCGTCAGATTGCTGCGATAAAGTTGGGCTAGCGGCGTCGCCTGTCGTGGGCGGTGTAGTATTTGATTTTGTTGTCGTACATCCGCTTGTCGGCGGCGCGGATCGTCCCTTCGATGCCCTTTGAATCGCTGGTCCAGGCGAAGCCCACCGCCATGCGGAACTTCGGATTGTTGTCCATCGCGTTGAGGAAACGCCTCCGAGTGTGGGCGAAGGTTTCCTCGCGGATCATCGGCAGCACCACGACAAATTCGTCACCGCCCATGCGGTAGACGTTGTCCCGGCCGAAGTGGGAGGAGAGCAGCGTCGCCGCCTGGCACAGGATGTCGTCGCCGGCGGCGTGGCCGCCGCGGTCGTTGATCTGCTTCAGGCCGTTGACGTCCGCGAAGATGACGCCGGCCGAGATGTGGTTCTGTTCCAGCTCGTCCGTTTTTTCGATCAGGGCGTTGCGGTTGAAGACCCCGGTCATCGCGTCACTGCGGCTCGCCAGATCCAGCGCGGCGACGAGCTTGTGGTTGATGACCTGGGCGCCGATAAAATAGGACACCGATTCGAGCACGGTGCGGATGTTGATCATGTCGGTCTCCTTGTAATTGTCGGAGCCGAGGTAGCCGATGAGCCTGCCCCGGTTGAAGAAGGGCGCGCCGATCAGACGTTTGATGCCCTGGCGCTTCAGGTTTTCGTAATCGGTCAAGTCCTCCGCCTTCAGATCCTCGATGTCGGAAATGACGACGCAGGAGTCGTGTTCGAGGTAGATCTCCCAGCCGCCGAGATAATCGTCGTAGGGCATGTGCTGCAGCGTGTCGATTTCCGGCGTAATCCCCTCGGCGCACCATTCGAAGGTGTTGCTGGCTGTCACGCCGTCGGTTTCAAGGACGTAGAGGCGGTCGCACTGGATGGTCTCGCCCAGCTTGGCCAGGGCGTGGTTGATGCGGTCGTCGTAGGGAATGCTGCTGTTCAAAATGCTCGAAATTTCGATGATCAAGTCGTCGGTGGCCTTGACGCGCTGCGCGGTGTGTCTTTCCTCGTCGACCACAGCGAAGGTGTAGGCGACCAGGTCCTCGCCGATGGGCGCGACGGTAAAAGCCAGCCAGTGGGCGGCCTCTCTGCTGTAGGTATTGGCGTGGACCGGCTTGCCCTGGGTCACCGCCTCGTAGCAGTAGGTGTACCACATCGGGTCGGCATCCGCGAAGACCTTGTGGAAGGAACGGCCGATCAGCTGGTCCGGTGTGCAGCCGGACAACTCGCAGTAGGCCGCGTTGACGTAGGCGTAGACCGCGTCGGTGGCCTTGGTCCGCGCTTCGTTCATTTTGACGCGGAAGACAGCGTAGGGCACGGGAATGTCGGTGTAAATGTCGGGCTGATAAGATTGAATAGACATGATGTGCTTCCTTAATAAATGGATTGATACTTTTTAGATTCTAAAACTAATTCGGGTTAATCTAGCATTTTTGTTAAATTTATTGTATCATAAATACAGATTATAAGATAGCATGTAAACCTTACCATCGAAATAACAATGCAAAATTTAGCTTGGCAAGATACCCGACTGATCCGCGGGAAGGGTTGAAGCCAAAAAGGGGGGATCGTTTTGCGTCAAGATGAAAACACGGGAGGCGCACGTCCAAAGCGCGAATGGGATTCGGTGACGCGCCTGCTGAGCAAAACGTCTTTTTTAGAGGAGATGGACGCGTTCATCGCGTCGGCGGAAGCAGAAGGCACCTTGGACGATTACGTCCTGATCAGCGTCAATATCTGCAATTTCAAATACTACAACATTAAATACGGGGGCAAGGCCGGCGACCGGGTCATGTTCGACCTCGCCAGCCGTCTCGCCGAGGGCAACCCCGACGGGCTCAACGGGCGGTTTATCGGCGACCGCCTGGCTGCGGTGATGCGCCAGCAGGACGCCGAGGAAAAAATCCGCGCGCTGCAGCAGGGGTTCAAACTCAAATACGGCCCCACCGGTCTGACGACCAAGGTCGGCATTTTCCGGCTGACGCCGGATACCGACGCGCTGTCGGCCTGCGAGCTGGCCAAGCTGGCCTGCGACACGATCCGGAACAAGCCGGAGGATTTCTGCTATTACAACGAACAGATTCGGCAGAACGCGAGAGATGTGGTCTATATCGTTCAGAATCTGGACCGAGCGATCCGCAAAGGGTGGATTCAAATTTACTACCAGCCGATGGTGCGGACCATCAACGGCTGTCTCTGCGGCATCGAGGCGCTGGCGCGGTGGGTCGATCCCAAACGCGGGGTGATCTCGCCGGCAGGGTTCATCCCGGTGCTGGAGGACAACCAGCTGATTACCCGGCTGGATCTCTACGTGCTGGACCAGGTCTGTCGGGGGATGCGCCAAAAAATGGCGGAACGGTCAGAGCTCGTGCCGGTTTCCATCAACCTGTCCCGGCTGGATTTCTTGAACTGCGACATTTTTCAAGAGGTCGAGGACAGCGTCCGGCGCTACGGCATCGCCAGAGATCTGCTGAACCTCGAAGTGACGGAATCGATGGTGATGGAGGACTCCAATATCCTGAAACGGGAAATCAAGCGCTTCCACGACGCGGGCTACAAAATCTTCATGGACGATTTCGGCAGCGGCTATTCGTCGCTGAACGTGCTGCGGGATTACGAATTTGACGAAATCAAGCTCGACATGATCTTCATGCGCAATTTTGACGAAAAGGCGGAGCGCGTGGTCAGCTCGGCCGTGTCGATGGCCAAAGGATTGGGCATCGAGGCGCTGGCCGAAGGCGTCGAGACCAAGGCACAGTACGAGTTTCTAAAACGCATCGGCTGCGACAAGGTGCAGGGGTATTACATCAGTCCGCCGGTGCCGCTGGACCAATTCGATGCGCTGTTCGAAAAAAGCGACGCCGTCGAGCCGCGCCGCTTCAAGGCCTATTACGCGACGGTCCGCCGTGTCAATTTCTTGACAGACAAGCCGCTGCAGATCGTCGATTTCGACGGCAAGGCTTTTCGTGGGCTTTACGCCAACGACGAAGCCCAGGCGGTTTGGCAGAGCCTGCATTTTAAGTCGATGGATCAGGTCGCTGCCCTGCTGAACGACGCGGGATCGCCTTACTACGCGGAGGGCCGGGACGTCCTGAACAAGCTGCGGCTGGACGATCCGATTCGGATGGAATTCGACGTCTACGGCGTCTTTTTGGGCATGCGCCTCCACCTTCTGGCCAAAGAGGGTGAACATCGGCTGATAGCCATCGAAGTGTCCAACCTCGGGCAGAAGGATGAGGAGGATCAGGGCGACGAAAACTACATTTTCCGCCTGCTTTTTACCCTGTACGACGAGATCTACCGTATCAATTTGAAGACCCAGGAGTTTATCCCGGTCAAGCCCGGCGTCAATTACATCGAAATGTCCGACGAATGGGACAAGCGAGGCTGGAAGTTGGACTTAAAGGCGTCGGCCAGAATGTTCATTCAGCTGGAGGATCAGAGCGACTACATCAAATTCGCGGATCCGACGACGATGCGGGAAAGAATGGCGAAGGCGGATCGGGGCATCCTCTCCGAAATGTTCCGCTCAAAGGGGAGAAACGGCGCCTACGTCATGAAGCTGCACACCATTCAGCCGATGCCGGGAAGCGACTGCGTGCTCTACAGCATGCAGTTCGTGCCGAAGGTTCAGGAGCAGATTAAGGCCAAAACGTGGCGGCATTCGCCACAGGACGCGCCGGATTTGATCCAGCAGGATGTCTGGCAGACCATGTGCCACTCTCAAACCGTCAATATCTTTTGGAAGGACAAGGCGCGGCGCTTTGTGAACGTCAACGATAAATTCCTCGAGACTTACGGCTTGTCGGACCGTTCGGAAATCGTCGGCAAGACCGACGAGGATATGTTCTGGCACGTTGACGACGGGCCCTATCGTAACGACGAGCTCGAGGTGCTCCAAAAGGGCAAGACGGTTGTCAATCATCTTGGCAAGTGCATCATCCACGGCAAGCTGCACAATATCGTCGCCTCGAAGGAGCCCATTTACCGAGATGGCGAAATCGTCGGGCTGCTGGGCGGGTTTGTCCCGATCGACGAGGTCACCCCGGAATTGTCGGGTCAGGTCCCTGACGACGAGCAGGAGTCCGGCATCGATCTGATCGCCGTGCAGAAAACCTTGGCGGCGTACATGGAAGGCTGGGAATACCGAAAGGAAAAATTTGCGGCGGTGTCGGTTCAATTCGACAGCTACAAGCGGGCCAGACAGACCTACGGCGAGGACATCGCCGCGCGCATGCTGACGGCACTGAGCGACCGCATTGTCGATTTCTGCGGAAACCGCACGGTCGTCATCCGAGGGTTCGGCGAACATTTCGTGATGCTGATGAAATACGAGGATAGAGAAACGGTCGAGGCCTTCCGCAAAGCGTTTATCGCCCGCAGCCGCATGGTGCGCGAGCTGGCCGGCTACGCGGAAACCCTCAACCCCACCGTCGTCGTCTACTATTCCGAGGACGCGCGGGACATCACCAACATGGTGGCCATGGCCTTTCAGAACAAGACCGTCGAGGTCGAACCCTTTCAAAATTAAAACACGGTTCAAACGTGCTCGGCACGCTGGCGTGCCGCTCACCACAGGGGCAGGCAGCGTGCACACAGATCAGGAGACGCCATGTTCATTAAAACAAGACAAAAACGCATTTTTATCGCGGCTTTTGCCGTCGTTGTCGTGCTGCTGCTGCTGATCGAATCGATGATTCAAATCCGCAGCAACCGCCTCCAGTCCAAGGAAGCCGCCGACCTTTTGATCGATCAGGCGGGCAAAATCATTGCGAACAACAAAAAAGAAGAAAAAGCCCTGACCGAAACCCTGAAGGAAACCTACATCACCCGGGCGGAATCCGTCGCCTACATCCTCGACCACCGAAACGGCGCCGCCACGCTGGCCGATCTGAAGGAGATCGCCAGCCTTCAAAAAGTGGACGAAATTCACATTTTTGACGTCTCGGGCACCATCGTCGCCGGCACCGAGCCGAAATATTACGGCTTAAATTTCGATTCCGGGGAGCAGATGCGCTACTTTAAGAAAATGCTGACGGACAAGAGCTTGAAGATGTGTCAGGACGTGACGCCGAACACGGCGGAAGGCAAGCCGATGATGTACGCTATCTGCTGGAACGACACCGGCACCAATATGATCCAGGTCGGCATCGAGCCGGTACGCCTGCTGAACGAGCTGCGGGCCAACGAAATTTCTGAAGTGGTTGCCAACATGACGTCCTACGAGGGGACGATGATGATTGTGACGACGAAGAAGGGGAAGATTCTCGGCGCGACGGACTCGGCACTGAAGGGGAAGACCATCAGCGCCGTCGGCATCGACGCGGCCAAGGCCAAGGTGATGGGCGGCAGTTATGTCACGAAGGTGAACGGCACCCTTGCCTACTGCACGATGAAAACCAAAAGCGGCTACCGCATTGTGGTCGCTCAGGATTGGTCCAACGCCAACAAGGACGTGCCCCAGACCCTGCTGATCATCGCGAGCTACCTTGCCTTTGCCGGCATCTGCATGCTCCTTCTGCTCAGGCGCATGGCCCAGCGAGTCGCGGAAGAGCATCGCGAAGCGACTACCGACGCGATGACCGGCTTTCTCAACCGGCGCGCCTACGCGGAGGTGGAGGCGGCTCAGACTGAAGATGCCGATCCGAACCTGATGTACGTCTACGCCGACATCAACGGCTTGAAGGCCACTAACGATACCCTCGGCCATAACGCCGGGGACGAGCTGATCACGGCGGCGGCCCGCTGTATGGCGGCAAGCTTCGGCGATTTCGGCAGGCTGTACCGGGTCGGCGGCGACGAATTCATCGCCGTGATAGCCGTTCCGACGGAACAGCGCGGGACGGTGATGGCCGATTTTGCAGCGCGGGTCGGCGCGTGGCGTGGCAGCCTCGTCCCGTCGCTGTCCGTGTCCTACGGCAGCGCCTCTCGGCACGAATTTCCAGACGCCGCAATCGGCGAACTGCAGCACATTGCGGAGACGCGGATGTACCAGATGAAACGGCAGTATTACGAGGAAAGCGGCGAAGACCGCAGAAAAAATTGATAAGTCGAATCAAACGAACAACCAAAGGCCCCGCGGCATTGCCGCGAGGCCTTTGGTGTAATAGGGAAAACAGCTGATATTAATCGACGTCGTAGACGCCTTTTCGAATGGCCGCTTCGGCCTGTTCCGGTGTGCCGGGCTTTCCGAAGTAAAAGCCTTGGATCAGGTCGCAGTTCAGCGCATTCAGCAGGTCGCGCTGGGCCTTCGTTTCCACGCCCTCGCAGAGGGCGACCTTGCCGTCGTCGTGAATCAGTGTGATCACGTCCTTCAGGAAGGGATCGTCCTTTTTGGCGCTGTGGCTGTCAAGGAGGGATTTGTCGATTTTCACCTCGCTGACCGGCAGCCGCTGCAGCATGCTCAGGGAGGAGTAGCCGGTGCCGAAATCGTCCATCATGAACCGCACGCCTATTTCTTTGGCGGCCTTAAAAAAGTTCTCGGCCTCCTGTTCCTTCTTGATGAACAGGCTTTCGGTGACCTCGAGGCGGATGGCGTCGACGGGCACCGCGTACATCACGAGGCAGCGCTTTAAGAACATCAGAAAGTCGGTGTCGCCGAGCTGCCCGGCCGAAAAATTGATCGAGACCGGCGGCGGGGTGAGGTGCTTGTTGCGCCAGACACAGATCTGGCGGATGGTCAGCTCGGTTGTGATGCGGCCGATTTGCTGAATCCAACCGTTTTCCTCGGCGATCGGGATGAAGATGCCGGGACTTAAGGCGCCGCTTTTCATGCGGGCGAGGGCTTCGAAGCCGGTCAGTCTGCCGGTGGCGGTTTCGACCTGAGGCTGGTAGACCATGCAGAACCCGTTGTGCTCGATGGCGTCCAGCACGGAGAGACGGGTCTGTTCCGCGGCGGCCGCTTCTTGTTTCATGCGCTGGCTGTAGAAGATGCAGGCGTTTTTCCCCTTGTTCTTGCCCGCCTGCATGGCCGTTTCGCACCAGAGGAGCACGTCTTTGTAGGTGTGGCCCGGTTCGGAGTTGGCGGCGGTAATGCAGGCACGCAGCTGAAGGGTGTCCATGCCGACGGAGCGTCGGCGGCTGAAGAGGTTCTGGATCTGATGGAGCATCGGGTCGTCTTCCTGAAGTTCGGCATCCGGGAAGAAGAGCATGAAGGCGTCACCGCTGTACCGGGCTGCCGCGCCGCCGTGGGCCGCAGCCAGATCGCTGAGCTCTTCGGCGATGTTTTTGAGCAGCACGTCGCCGACGGTGTGGCCGTAAACTTCGTTGATGTCTTTGAAATTGTCGAGGTCGGTGGTCACGATCGCGTAGGGCTGGTCCTGGAGGTCGAGCTCATCCAGACGCTTACTGGCGGCCTGCCGGGTGTAGACGGCCGTGAGGGGGTCGTGGGCGTTGGCGAAGCTGAGCCGGTTCGTCAATTTTTTCAGATGTTTTTCGTTGTGCTTGCGAATGCGGATGTCCAGACGGGCGCCGACAAAGATCAACACAAAGCCGGCGAGAATGACGAGGATCGAATAGATGACCGTCTTGTAGGAGCCGGCGTAGTAGGATTCCGGCGCGCCGACCAGGACCGTGTGGCTCGGCAGGTCGTCGAGATCCAAATTAAATTTTTTCATCGTCGGATAGTTCGCCACGTAGACCGAATTGGAAAGGGACTTGGTCACGCCGACCTTCGCGAGCTGGGTCGTGCCGTTCAGCGTTCGGCTCATCAGGCGGACGGCGGCGGCCGCTGTGCTTCTGTAGGACGAGACTTGGCCGGCCACCGCGCCGTTGCTGTAGCCGCCTTTGCTGTTCCTGAAAACTGGCACTGCCGCCGCGTTGGAGACGGTTCGGGTGATTTCCGCGGCGGTGTAATAATTGCCGTCTTGGTCGACGTGGGCGCTCATCAAGAGGATAATCGTGCCCTTTTTGTAGGCCGAGACGGCCTTTCGCAGGCTTGCGTTGGTGTAGTGTTCGAGGTCCAGCGTTTCAAAATCGAGACCGGCGTATTGCTTTTTCTTGGACAGGCTGTTGAAAATTTCGGCCTCGGTGGTGCCGAGGGCACTTTCGTCGTGGATGGCGACCACCCGCTTGGTGCCGGGCAGAAGCTTTTTCGCCATGTCGAGGGTGGCAGCGATGTGGCTGCTTTCCAGATAACCGGTAATGTTCGGATTTTTGGCCGCGGTTTTACCCAGCGTTTGATCGATCACGCCGAAAAAGACAACAGGCAGCCCCTTGAAGAAATCGTTTTGATGATTCATCACGTATTGCAGTGCCGGATCGCCGGCAGTGATGACGCCGCGGTAATGGGTCGACGCGAGGCGGCGCTGAACGGTCTGGTCGAGGATGGCGTAATCTTCCGGATCGTCATGCTTGGCTGCGTCCATGTTGATCACGTCGAATTCGATGTTGTTGGCGTCACTGACTGAGAGCAGGCCGGTAATTTGATCTTGATAATAGCTGCTGGTGGGGTCGTAGGAGGCGATGAAGAGGACGCGGTCCGTCCTTTGGCGGGAGGCGTCACTGAAGGCGGCGTTGTCGCTGTAGCGGGCCGCGCCGGAAATGTTGACAGAGTTTTCCTCGACGGCGCGTTCGTTGGTTTGAATCTGATGATACAGTGCAACCACAAGAAAAATCACGCCGACGACGATAACAGTGTAGCCACAGGTCGTGAAAAAACGACTCCAATTGAATTTTTTGCGCAGCCCCATTGTGTTATTCCCTCACTTCGATAAATCAAGTATTAGATTAAGATAAAAGATATATGGCGTGTGCCATTATTATACGCTTTTCAGAAATAATTTACTATAAAAAAGTGTACAAAATTGTAAAATTGATCGTAAAAATGAAAATAATCATGTTAAGCGAAAAGCAAAGAAATTATGTAAAAATAAAAAAGGAAGACAGCTGCCATTTTTAATGTAAATTGGTTAGAATTGTTTGTAATCCTTATAAAGTGCATGGTATACTATAAGGTAACATAACACGCGAAAAAATAAGATAGATGTTTTTTCGTGAGACCACAATAATCAGCGCTGAGACCCAATTGGGGGTCCCACAGCGCACAGAAAGATAGAAAAACCATGCCAGCATTTTATTATTACACGATATATCTGATGCTTGAAATCCTCTGCGGCGTGCAGACCGCGGTGATGGCCGTCAGGATGAACGGCAATATTGGCTATTCGGCCGAGGTGCGGGCCTTCCACCAGCTGTCGTTCTGCCTGATCGTCGAGGTGATCGCCGAGTGCATGTGGCTTTTGCTGACCCGGCGCACCGGGGCGGGGGTGCGCGCGCTGCTGTACTTCAGCTGCACGGCGGATCTGCTCTGCATTGGCTACACTGTTTATTTCTGGTACCGCTTCATGGACGTCCGGGTCACGCCGCGGGCAAAGCTTCTTCGGCGGCCCCGCGTCGTCGACGTGTTTTGGGCTATTCCCGTCGCGGTGATGACGGTGCTGGACGGGCTGTCCCCGATCACCGGGATGACCTTTACGCTGTCCGCCGGCGGCGTCTACCAGCGGGAACCGTGGTTCCCGCTTCACGCCCTCTGCTGCTTTGTCTACGCGGTGCCGGTGCTTCATTTGGTCATTCAGAGCTGGAAGCAGCAGGACATCGATCGGCAGCGCTTCAGGATGTACCTAATTTTCCCGATCCTTTTGGTTATCGGCGGCATCCTTCAAATTGCTGTTAGATGGGCACCCTTTTCAACGGTCACCTTCACTTTCGGGATGTTTCTGCTGTTCAGCTCGCTGCAGCAGCGGCGGATCAACACCGACGCCCTGACCCGGCTGAACAACCGGGCCGGCGCCAAGGCCTATTTGACGGGCCGGCTCGAGCGGGCGGAAAGCGAGCCCTTTTACCTGTTCATGGCCGACGTCGACAAATTCAAGGAGATCAACGACCGGTACGGCCACATCATGGGCGACGAGGCGCTGATCCTGGTTTCGGACATGCTGCGGGGTCTGGCCAAGCAGTACCAGAGCCTGTTCATCTCCCGGTTCGGCGGGGACGAGTTTTTGTTCACGATTTCGGAAACCGAGGTGGACCCGATGACGCTGATCCGCGAGTATTCGGAGGCGCTGGCAGGCGCTATCCGCACGTCGGGGTACGGCTTCCATTTCACGATCAGCATCGGCTACGCCCTGGCCGACCAAAACGATATTAAATTAGAGGCCCTGATCCGCAAGGCGGACACAGGGCTGTACACTGAAAAAGAACGCAAAGCGCGTTAAACTAATCAATCAATGGAGAAAGGAGAAACGGCGTTGACGAGCACATTTCAAACCGAAGACTACCATAGATTGTACGATATATTGAAGGTGGGCGTGTGCATGGTGTCCCAAGACGGGGACGAGACCATTCTTTTTGCCAATCAGGCCATTTTGGATTTTTACGGCTGTGCGGATGAAACGGCGTTTTTCGAACTGACCGGCGGACGTTTTACCGGCATGCAGCTGAATCAGGACGCGTCCCTCGCCAAAACCGCGGGGGATCAGCAGCATTTCTCACTGCATTTCTCGTACATGAATGCGCGCCGTCACATCCGCGAGGCGGAAGCCACAATTTCCCGAGCGGTGCTGCAGGATCGGCCGGTTTACATCGTTCAAATGGTCACCCGGCGGATGCTGACAGAGGACACCGCGCCGGACCGGCTCACCGGTCTGCTGGCGCCGAAGGCCTTTTTCCAGAAAGCGATGGACCTGTCCAAGATGAATTTGGACCGCGGCATCTTTACGGATTTTTGTCCGACCTGCTTCAACGTCGCGAATTTCCGGGGCTTTAACCGGAACAACGGCACGGCGGAGGGAGACAAGGCCCTGAGCTTTATCGCCCAGACCCTGCGCCGCGTCTTTCCGGATGGGCTTTTCGGCCACATCAACGCCGACACCTTCTACGCGATTTTGCCCAGAGCGGACTTGACCCTCAAGATCGAGGAAGCCTGCGGGGAAGTCAACCGTTTCCTCGGCGGCTCGACCAGCGTGCTGAAGGCCGGTATCGTGGTTTACGACCAGCCGGCACCGATGTCGGAGATCCGCCACAGCTTCGACATGGCGAAGATGGCCTGCGACGAAGTGAAAAAAGAAGACGGGCGGGACTACGTCGTGTTCCGCAAAGCCATCCAGGAGCGCATCGAAAAGCGCGCCTATATTCTCAGCACCTTCGACCAGGCGCTGGCGGACGGCCGGATCAAAATTATCTATCAGCCCGTCGTGCGTCTCCTTTCGGGCAAGGTCTGCAGCATTAAGGCTTCCCCTCACTGGGAAGACCCGGCCGAAGGGACGATCGACCCCGAGATTTTCAGACCGGTGCTGGCGGACGCCCGCCTTTTGGGACGTCTGGACCTTTTTGTCATCGACCGCGTGGTTCAAATGCAGCACGAACGGAAGCAGAACGGGCTGCGGCTCACGCCGATTGCCGTCAGACTCTCCCGCCTCAGCTTGGAGATGATGAACCCGCTGGAACACCTGGAGTCGGCGATGCAGGCCTGCGACCTGCCCCGGTCCTGCGTGCTCATCGGGCTCACAGAGGACGTGATCAACGACGAAGCCGGCACCACCCTCCGGACGATTCGGCAGTTTCAAAAGGCGGGCTACGAAATTTGGCTCGATCGGCTTGGCATGGAGGATTTGTCGAACACAGCGCTGTACGAAAGCCGGTTTAACCTGATCCAATTAGGCAAGCAGTTTCTCGACCGTTTAGACGAAAGGGGCCGGACAATTGTCGGCGACATCGTGCGGATGGCCAAGCATCTCGGCGTGCACACCCTGGTCGACGGGGTGGCCACGGCTGAGCAGGTCGACTTCCTGAAATCCGTCGGCTGCGGGAAAATCGCGGGGCCTTACTGCGGGAAGCCGGTGGTTTACTCGGAACTGACCGCGGCCCTCAGACAGCAGGGCGTTGAAACGGAAAACAATCTGGAGCAGTCCGTTTACCGGGCGGCGGAACTGGTCGACATTGCCTCAGAACGTCCCCTTTGTCTGTTCCTGGTGGACCACGGCGAGATCCGGATGCTGACGATGAACAAGGCCTGCCTCGCTGAGGCGGCAAAGGCCGGCCTTCCCCGCGAAGCGGCGTGGGCGTTCTTTTTTAAAGAACGGCAGCAGACCTTTTCGACCCGATTTACCCAGGCGGTCGAAAAGACCTACCACGATGGGAAGAATTTGATCCGCTTTGTGGTGAAAAAACAGGTGATGCAGTTGACAACCAGCCGCATCGCCGGGGTTCCGGATTTCTGGGTTGGCGGCGCGGAGCTCGTCCACATCGCGTCGAATTATGCCAATCGGGAGCATCTCCAGTTCGACCACTTGGTCCACAGCGCCGCAGCGATTTCCGACCACGTCTTTTATTTGGACACGGCAAAGGACCAAATCGAAGTGGTTGCCAGCGTCGGACCGCGTTTCGCCGTTGGTCAGACCTTCCATGGCATCGCCGGGATCCTTGACGCCTTCTGCCGGCAGTACGTCCACGCCGACGATCAAAAGCGTTTCAAGGCCGCGGCCGACATAGAGGCGCTGAAACGGCGGGTGCAGCAGTCCGCGTACGGGCGGGTTGAGGTGCTTTTTCGGGTGCGCCAGTCCGACGGCGCCTACCATTGGATTGTCTGCCGGGTGGTGCTGGTCAGCGACGACGACGTGGACAGTCTCATGATTTACGAGTGGCAGGACGTTTGGGAAAACCTGCCGGACGGCGAGGCGCGTTTGGCCAGGACGGGCGCGAAGCATTCGGAGACTCGGCAGGGCCATCTGTTCGAGTCAGTGCTGCGCTATTCGGAGCTGCCCTTCTATTGGAAGGACACCGCGCACCGCTACGCGGGCGCGAGCGAGGCCTTTCTCGAATTGATCGGCTCGCGCTCGGAGGCGGAGCTGATCGGCAAAACGGCCGAGTTCTTTAATTGGCACACCAATCCGAAAGCCGCGGAACAGGCGGAACGCCGAGTCATCCTCGAAGGGAAGACTGTGGCGGCAGCGCGCCGGCACGTATTAGTTGGGGGAAGAGAGCTGGTGTTCCGCGTTACGGAATTCCCGTATTACGATGAGGACGGCAGCACCATTGCGGGCGTTGCCGGCTGGATTCGCCAGGAGGGCGGCGCCGAGGAAGCACACCGCGACGACCGAACGGGGTTGATGAACGCGGCGGGCATCTTGGCGGCAGGCTTCGCCTTTGACGATGCCCTGCGTCAGAGCGGCCGAGGATACGGTGCGGTGATTCTTGTGATCCGAAACGCTGCTGCGCTTCGCCAAACCTTTGGACAGGCTTTTGTAGACAAGGCAGAAAAAGCGGTCGCCGACCGGATCGCAGACGGCAGATTGCCCAGCGGCGTGGCTGCGGCCCGCATCCGCGACGGATATTTTCTGATTCTGGGAAAAGACCGGGCCATGCTGAAGCTGGAGAAATGGTCGATTCAAGTGGTGGAAGACGTTCAGACGCTCAGGAAAATCGACGGTCTGCCCTGTCAGATCGAACTGGACCGTGCGATCGGATCAGGCGTCGAAGCCAAGGGCTTTCTCAACTTGCTCGAGATCCTCATGCGGCGGGGCGAACAATGGCGCCAGTCGAAGGACGTTCTTTTCAGCGAGGTTTGGGAGACAGCCGGCATCAAAGCGGACGACCTCGACGTTTTGCCCGAACCTGCATTCATCGTCGATCCGGCAACGCGGCAGCTGCTCTTTGTCAACCAAGCCATGAAACAAACGGCGGGCCTGCCGGAGGATGCGGATTTCATCGGCAGATCCTGCTTTGAACTGCGGGGCAAAACCCAGCCCTGTCTCGGCTGTAAAATGCAGCGGGCGGCGAATGGCCGGTTCGATTCTTACGAAAATCAGTGGCACGACACCATCGGCCGAACCTTCAGTGTGAAGAACGTGCCGGTACTTTGGAAAGGGCGCAGTGCGCGGCTGATTCTCGGCGAACCGGTGGTGATTTCTGACAACGAACAGACGACGAAGAACGCCATTTTAGAGGCCGAACGCTGGGGCAATGCGGCCATTGCCATCGGTCTCGGCGAACCCGACGCCGAGGTGGGAATTGAGAAATGCATTGCCTATATCGCACAAAATCTGCACGCTGAGCGGTTCTTTATCTTTGAAGAGCGAGGAAGCCGCGAGGCGACCTGCAGCTACGAGTGGAAAGAAGCGGGGCGTCTGCCTTTGAAGGGCGAATTGCAAAGTGTGTTGACGCAGAATCTCGCCGCTTTGTTTAAAGCCTTTGAGACGCAGAAAGTGGTGCTGGCTGCGGATTACGCCGCCTTTCAACGCGAATATCCGGGCTTTTCATTGCCGGTTGCGAACGTTCAGAATTTTGTAGCCGGGCAGCTGCTTCAGGCCGGCAAGCCCGTGGGCTTTACGCTGTTGACCAATTTGGCAGCCAAAAGCTTTGAACCGGCCGGCTACACGCTGGATACACTGACGGATTTCTTCGCAGTCATGATTCGCATCCGCAACAATCTCAGAGAGGCGGAAGAGCAGGGCCGGCGAGACCATATGACGGGCGTACTGAACCGACGGGGCTTCAAGCATTACGTCGCCGAAAGCTATTTCGTCGGACCGCGGGTTTTTTTGTCCTGCGATATCAACGGGCTGAAGACTGTCAACGACACCCAGGGACATGAGGCCGGCGATCAGTTGATCCAGAATGCCTCGGCCATTCTGGTCCGCCACGGGGACCGCGATCACGTGTTCCGCATGGGCGGCGACGAATTTCTCGTGATCCGAGAGGGGATGGACGAAGGTGGTGCACGGCAGATCGTGCAGGCGATCAAAAACGACGCCCGCCGCGCCGGCTTCACCATTTCGATTGGCTACGTGGTCCACACTGGCCCCATCGACGATCTCGATACGGTGATGCGGGACGCTGACCGGGCGATGTACGCAGACAAGGGGCGCACCCACAGAAGGCGGCGGACGGACCAGAAGGACTGAGCGCCAAATGCGTAAAATGGACTAGAAATGAAACAATGCAGGCATCATTAAATGTGGAGTAAAGCCATGAGTGAACTTGAACATTTAATTCAATGGGTTGAACACGCACGGCACGCCGTTGCGGTTTACCAGTACGTTGACGGTAAGGTGAAGACGGTCTGTGTCTCGGACGGGCTGTTTGAGATGATGCACAGCCCCGACGAGCTGGACAAGGCGGCCTTGATCGCCCGGTACGCCACGAACATGTACCGCAACACCGTCCCCGAGGACGCCGCCCGGGTCGCGTCCGAGGCGAAGCGCTTCGCCCAGCAGGGCGGCCGGTACGAGGTGATCTACCGCGAAAAGGTGTACCAGCGGGAGACCTACTCGCTGACCCACTCGGTGGGCTTCCACTACTATCTGGAGGACGGGACACGCGTCGCAATAGTAGTCTACACCTGTATTGACGAGGCAGTCAGCGAACATCAACTGGCGGAGCAGAAATCCGAAAATGCCCTCCGCAATTTTTTGGACCACAGCAACATCGCCATTGCGATCGTCAGTCAGGCAGACGGCGAGCTGTTGTACTGCAACCGGCCGATGCAGCGGGCGCTCAAGCCGATCAACAATTTCGATACCGGCATGACGCTGCCGGTGTACGTCAAGGGCTGTGAGGATCCGACCATGCTCAACTATCTCGCGGACATCGAGGGCCGGGGCAATCAGCTGGCGCACATCGGCGGTACAGATGCCGTGCTTCGGGTGACGGCGATGGAATGGGAGGAGCAGGCTGTTTACGTCATCGAGTCCGATCCCTGGGATACGCTCTACCACAACGCGCTCACCGGCCTGCCCAACATGTCCTGGTTCCGCTACCGCGTGAGTGAATGCATGCGTCGAATCCGGGAAAGCGGCGGCGAAGCGGTTTTCATCTACATCAATTTGTACGGGATGCGGGGCTACAATTCGAAATTTGGCTTTTCAGCGGGAGACCGCATTCTGAAACGGCTCGCGAAAACGCTGAAACAGGTCTTTGACGGCGATTTGATCTGCCACCTGTCCGAGGATCACTTCATGGTGCTGACTCAAAACGACAATCTGGAGGGCAGACTGAGCACCGCCCGCAACGAGATCCGAAAGGCTGCTCAGGGAAAATTCCTCGCATTCAAGGCAGGGATTTACCTTGACCCTGTGATGGCGGCGGACGACCAGGAGCAATACATCTCCGAGGCCTACGACCGCGCGCGGCTCGCCTGCGCCACGATCAAGAAAAACGGCAGAAAAGCCTGGGCCTATTTTGACGGCAAGGTGGCGGACGCGTACGAGCATCAGCTTTACATTCTCGATCATTTCCAGCAGGCGATGGACGAGCGGTGGATCGAGGTCTATTACCAGCCGGTCTATCGGGTCGACACCCGGCAGCTGGTAGGGTACGAATGTCTGGCGCGGTGGCGCGACCCGGAAAGCGGCCTGATTTCGCCGGCTGACTTCATCCCGATTCTGGAACAGCATCATCTCATCGGCTTGTTAGATGAGTACATCCTGGACACCGTCTGCCGGGAAACGGCGGCGCGGCAAGAAAAAGGCCTGGGAGATATTCCCGTCTCCTTCAATATCAGCCGGGATGACTTCAATTATGGAGACGTCTTCCAAAAGGTGTGTGACACCACGGCGAAATACGGCGTCGCGCCGCATCTGATCAACATTGAAATCACAGAGAGCGCCTTTTCCGACGAGCCGGATTATATCGGCCAGCAGGTGAAGCGCTTTCGAAAGGTGGGCTTCAGCGTTTGGATGGATGATTTCGGCAGCGAATACTCTTCTCTCGGTACCCTGCAAAAGATGGACGTAGACCTGATTAAACTCGATACCCGGTTCCTCCAGGCCTGTGAGGAAGAAGAGAAAAGCGGCGGTCACCGCGCGGCAGACCTGCTCAAGGCGGTGATTCAGCTGGTTAAGGCCCTGGGGCTCTCCACCCTTTGCGAAGGAGTGGAAACCGAGGCACAAATGGCGCTTTTGAGGGAATACGGCTGCGAAAAAGCTCAGGGTTATTTTCTGGGCAGGCCTCAGCCCTTAAAGAAAATTAAAATCATATAGATGTATGGTCAAGATGCGTTATAATAGAGGACACACGGAACAAGAATTAAAGCGGGAAGGTCTGACTGTCTCAGGCGGCCTCTGGCAGGGTCTGTCAGTCGGATACGGAACGCGCGCACACGAGAGGTGTGACAAATGAATAAGAAAAAGAAAAAAGCAAAAAAGAATCAGAACCGCAAGAAAAAGGAAGCGCTCCTGAGAGGGGCAGCCGCGACAGGTGTCGCCCTCGGCGGGACAGCGGCGTTCGGCCAAGGAAACATGGTCTACGCGGCGGTGTCGCAGTCTGAGGCCGGTTCGCAGCTGGACAGCGTTTTGGAACAGACGTCGGCGTCTGAATCGAAGGTCGAATCCGTCTCGGCGTCGACGACGGAATCCGCGGCGCCGAGCACGAGTCAGTCTCAGTCAGCAGCGTACGCTAAAAAGGCCGTCAGCACCGACAGTGAAGCGGTTCAGGACACGGCTGGCAGTGCCGCATCTGCGGCCGATGAAACGTCCGCCTCGGCGTCCATTTCCGCGGCCCAGTCCGACAGTGCGGCGGATTCGATGAGCCAGTCCGACAGCGCCCAGGACAGCGAAGCTTCGGACGCGGCTTCAGCCAGCACGGCTGTATCTCAAAGCGGCTCCCAGTCCGGCTCGAGCGCCGGCTCCCAGTCGCACGCCGTGTCCGCTTCGGGCAGCACGGCGGTCAGTCAGTCGGCGGTGCAGTCGGTTTCGGTGTCGGCGGCGGCCAGCCAGTCGGTCTCGACCGTGAATTCCGTTCAAGACGAAGCGGACACCAAGAGCCTGTCGGAAGCGGCCAGCCAGATCACGTCTATGAGCGTTTCAAGAAATGATGACAGCCAGAACGCCTCAGAAAGCGATTCGCTCTCGGCTGCGGCCAGCGAACAGCAGAGCCGGACCCGGTCCGATTCGGCCAGCACGAGCGCATCGGTCTCCCAGCACCAATCGGACTCGGCCATTACCAGCGCGAGCGGTTCTGCCTCCGCCTCGACCAGCCGGGCCATGATGAACGGCTCGGTCTCTGAGGAAGCCAGCTTATCCGCCTCAGATTCGGCAGAAGCGTCGGCAGCGACCAGCGCAGTGGTGTCGGAATCGGTTCACGGCTCGGAACAGCTGAGTCAGGAAGTTTCGCAGTCCGTCTCGGAATCCGCGTCGGACAGCGCCAGCGCGCGAACGTCGGCTTCGGCTTCACTTTCTGCCTCGGCCAGCCAGAGCACCGAACACAGCCGGTCGGCTTCTGAAAGCCAGCGGGCGTCCGTCTCGACTTCAGAGTCTCTGTCGGGCAGTGCCAGTGCCTCGGCCTCGGCGAGCGAGGCGGCGGGCATCGAAAGGGTCACCAAGGTCAAGGTCTTCGAATACACAAACACGTCCAACGGCACGATCACCAAGATGACCGGGACCCTTGACCTCGAAACCGGTGTGATCCACTGGACCTTTGATTACGCAGCAAAAGACGCGGATCAGATCAGATGGTCCTGGTGGGGAACGAAATCTAAACCGAATCAGTATCAGTACTTTGGTTTTTATCTGAATGTCGTTGGCGGCGCCGAAGCGCCGGCCAACATCACCGTGACCGACGCTGGCGGCAACATATACACGCTGGACAACGGTGGATTTGCCCAAAACAACGATTCTTACAGCCGGACACAGGTTGATCCGGCCACCGGCGAAAGGAAAAAGCAGTCTCTCGGGTCCAACATCACGACCCTCGATTACAAGGGACGGTATTGGGGCGACAGCTACTCGACGACGGAAAAAATCAACGTCGACGGGACAGTGACGGTCGAATTTGACACGTCGCTCGGCGATTACGAAGAATGGGGCAAAGCCATTGCCAACGTCGTCGTCAGCGTGCAGGCGACCTCCAGCACCGAAGCGACCCATTGGAGCAGCGACGCAGGCGGCTACACCATTCACCCGACCGTTGCGGAAAGCGCCAGCGGGACGGAACAGACCAACCGCGGGGTCGTGGTCATCACGCCGGAAGGCAATTACACCCACGAAGCCCAGAGCGTCAGTGAGCTGGCATCGATGTCCCAGTCGACAGTCCAGTCCGTTTCGGCCAAGCAGAGCGAATCGGCGTCAAACAAAGCCAGCCAATCGGCTTCGACTCAGAGCAGCCAGTCGGCCAGCCAGAGCGTCAGCCGCTCAGCTTCTCAGAGCCAGAGCACCAGCCGCGCTTCGGAAAGCCGGAGCCAGTCGGTGTCCCAGAGCCTTTCGAATCAGGTGTCCCGGTCGGTGTCCTTGAGCCAGTCCCAGTCTGTCAAGCAATCAGAGCAGGCAAGCACTTCGCAATCGGCCAGCGTCAGCGCGTCACAAAGCATTGCAAGCGACGCCAGCGCTTCGGTCAGCCAGTCTCAGGAAGCCTCCGAATCGGCCAGCGCCAGCACATCGGCATCTGAAAGCCTGTCAACGGTACAGTCACAGTCGGAAAGCGCCGCATCAGAGTCGGCTTCGCAAAGCGGCAGTATCGCCAGTGCGTCGACCAGTGCCAGCACCAGCAAATCGACCAGCCTCTCGGCGTCCGCGTCACACAGCGAAGACGCAGTGTCCCAAAGTGCGTCAGTCAGCAATGCCACGGCCAGTGAAAGCGCCAGCGTGTCGGAACGGGATTCCGAAAACGCCTCTCAGAGCGGCAGTGCGTCGAAATCCGCGTCGCTCAGCGCGTCAGAACGCGATTCACAAAGCACGAGCGCTAGTGAAAGTGGCAGCGAAAGCTTAAGCGGTGTCACGAGTGAATCGGTCAGCGCCAGCGAAAGTACGTCGGCGTCGCAGAGCGCGAGCGAAAGCCGGTCGGCTTCCTTGTCAAACAGCCAAAGCGAAAGAACCTCACTTTCGATCAGTACCAGCACATCCGCAAGTGATTCAGCCTCCGAATCGGCCAGCACGTCGTCTTCAGAATCGACAAGTACTTCGATCAGCACAAGCGAATCGGAATCAACTTCGAGCTCAGAATCCGAAAGCGAATCAGTCAGCACGAGCGAATCAGAATCGATCAGCAGCTCCGAAAGCGAAAGTAGCTCTGAATCCGAAAGTGAATCCACAAGCATCAGCGAATCGGAATCAGAAAGCACATCAGAATCTGAAAGCGAATCGGTCAGCAGTTCTGAAAGCGAAAGCACATCCGAATCTGAAAGCGAATCAGTCAGCACGAGCGAATCCGAATCTGAATCGATCAGCAGTTCCGAAAGCGAAAGCACGTCAGAATCCGAAAGCGAATCTACAAGCATCAGTGAATCGGAATCAGAAAGCACATCAGAATCTGAAAGCGAATCAGTCAGCACGAGCGAATCGGAATCGACTTCGACATCCGAATCTGAAAGCGAATCGACGAGCGCCAGCGAATCCGAATCCACTTCGAACTCTGAATCGGAAAGCGAATCGATCAGCACGAGCGAATCCGAATCTGAATCTACGTCTGAATCTGAAAGTGAATCCATAAGTACGAGCGAATCCGAATCGACATCAACGTCTGAATCCGAAAGCGAATCAACCAGCACGAGTGAATCGGAATCCACGTCTGAATCCGAAAGTGAATCCGTAAGTACGAGCGAATCGGAATCCACTTCGAGCTCTGAATCCGAAAGCGAATCGGTCAGCACGAGTGAATCGGAATCTACTTCGACATCCGAATCCGAAAGTGAATCAGTGAGCACGAGTGAATCTGAATCGGAATCCACTTCAACGTCCGAATCTGAAAGCACATCGGTCAGCACAAGCGAATCAGAATCAGCATCCGAATCCGCGTCCGAATCCGAAAGCGAATCGATCAGCACAAGCGAATCGGAATCCACTTCAGCATCAGAATCCGAAAGCGAATCGACAAGCACGAGCGAATCCGAATCCACGTCCGAATCCGAAAGTGAATCGGCAAGCGCGAGCGAATCGGAATCCACTTCAGCATCAGAATCCGAAAGCGAATCGATCAGCACGAGTGAATCGGAATCCGCGTCCGAATCTGAAAGCGAATCAGTAAGCACAAGCGAATCGGAATCCGCGTCCGAATCTGAAAGTGAATCGACAAGCGCGAGCGAATCCGAATCCACTTCGAGTTCTGAATCCGAAAGTGAATCGACGAGCGCGAGCGAATCGGAATCGGAATCCACGTCTGAATCTGAAAGCGAATCGGCAAGCATAAGCGAATCAGCATCGACAGCGAAGTCTGAATCTGAATCAGTGTCTACAGCGAAGTCGGAAAGCGAATCGGCGTCTACAGCTAAATTGGAATCTGAATCAGCTTCGACGAGCGCGAGCGCATCAGCAAGTGGCTCAACCAGTGCAAGCAACAGTGCTTCGACGTCAACGAGTGAATCGGCTTCGACGAGCACGAGCACCTCGGTTAGCACTTCAACGAGTGTGTCCGCAAGCAACTCAACGAGTGCGTCGAACAGCGCAAGTACAAGTGCTTCGACGTCAACGAGCGGATCAGCTTCAACAAGCGCCAGCACATCGGCAGGCAACTCAACGAGTGCATCGAACAGCGCAAGTACAAGCGCTTCAACCTCAACGAGCGGATCAGCTTCGACAAGCGCCAGCACATCGGCAAGCAACTCAACGAGTGCGTCGAACAGTGCAAGTACAAGTGTTTCGGCCTCAACGAGCGGATCAGCTTCGACAAGCGCCAGCACGTCGGCAAGCAACTCAACGAGTGCATCGAACAGCGCAAGTACCAGCGCATCGGCCTCGACGAGTGAATCGGCTTCGACAAGTGCAAGCACATCAGCAAGTGCCTCGGTCAGCGGCTCAGCGTCGGCCTCACAGTCGGCGAGTGCCAGCGGATCGGTCAGCGCCAGCACTTCAGTGAGCACGTCGGCGTCCGTATCGGCGTCGGCTGCGGCGCCAGTTGCCGCTTCGGCGGCGGTTGCAGGCTCAGCCGCGTCTGCGGCAAGCGCGAGCACCGCTTCCCAGAATACCTCGACATCAACGAACTTCTCGGCATCGACGAGCGAAAGCACGTTGGCGTCGGAAGTAGACGAAAGCACCCGCGCAAGCCAGCGGGCCAGCTCCAGCGACAGCGCGAGCGCGGCGGCCAGCGAAAGCAAATCGGCCTCGGCCTCGACGGCGGCGTCTGAATCAGAAACGGAAAACAGCAACAGCGTATCCAACAGTGTGCGCATGTCCACTGAAGATTCACTGAGCGCCTCGTCCAGTAACAATGTGACGGGCAGCACGGCGGTGTCCGGCAGCGGCGCCAGCGCGGCAACGACCGCGGCTTCGGCCGACGGCACAGCGTCAGGCAACGCGGCAGCATCCGCTGAAATCGACAATTTGGACGGTGTCGTACCACTGCAGGTCATCAAACGATAGAGGTTTAGGTGCCTAAAAGGTTCTAGACAGAAAAAAACAGTGCGGTATAATAAAATGAGCAATGCCGTTGTTGGCTAATGTTGGTTGTTGAGATTGACATTACGTCTCAGCGGATTGCTCATTATTTATTTGGACTATCAGATGATTCAGCGGGTTTCGGCGGAAAATCGGCTGGGCTCAGCGAATCGCTTCAGGGAAAGGAGGAAAGCCAACAGTATGGAAATCCAAAAGACACATGAACTGAGCAAGCGTATCCTTTTTACGATTTTTGTGCTGGTGGTTTATCTGACGGGCAAAAATATCCTCTTGTACGGCGTTTCGGCCGGAGGCGGGCGTCTCATCGGGGTCACGGTCCAGTCGTCGCTGACGATGATGTTCAGCGGCGACCGCTATCAACGGACCATCATGGCCCTCGGCATCATGCCCTACATCAACGCCTCGCTGCTGGTCCAGGTCATTTCGGCGCTGAAAAGCGCCAACAGCCGGGCGAAAATATCCAAGCAGAAGCAGGACCGCTGGATGTTCATCGCCGCCTTGGCCATCACGGTGCTGATGGCCGTCGTCCAATCGGCGGATCTGACCTTCCGTGCCAGCGCGGGCCCGCTGTTCTGGGTCCGGCTGATCGTGATTCTCGAGATGATTGGCGGGGCGATGCTGACCTATGCCCTGTGCACAGCCAACGAAAAGCGCGGGATCGGCGCCCCGATGCCGATTATCCTGCTCAACGTATTGACGACGCTGATTGAAAACCTGAGCGTCCACCACTACACCCATTACCCGGTGCTGATTGCCATCAGCGCGGTGGTCGTGGCGGGCACAGCGTTTTTGGAAAATTCGATCATCAAGGTGCCGCTGCAGCGGGTCTCTATCCACAACATTCACGCCGACCAGAATTACATGGCCTACAAGCGCAATCCGGTCGGGATCATGCCCGTCATGTTCGCGACGGCGGCCTTTATCGTACCCCGTTACGCGGTCCGGCTGCTGGCCTACCTGTTTCCGGAAAGCCAGTCTTTAGCGGAAATCCGCCAGAACATGGTGATGACGCGGCCGCTGGGGATCGGTGTGTACCTGGTCATCATTTTCGTTTTGACGATCGGCTTTTCCTTTATCATGTTGAACCCCAAGGAAAGCGCGCGCCAGCTTCAGAAAAACGGCGACAGCATCGTCGGGATTTACGCGGGAAAGAAAACGACGCGGTATCTGGTCGGCCTCGTGCTGAAATGGAGCGTGATCAGCGGCTGCCTGCAGGCGGGGTGTATGGCGGTGTCGCTGATCCTATCGCTGCAGGGCGCCATTCCGACAGCGTTGGCGATGATTCCGTCTTCCGCGATGATTCTCGTCAGTATTGTCTGCAGTTTGGTGCAGGAAATCGGCACGTACCACCGCTACGACGCGTATCACTTCTTTATGTGACAGACAGAGCTTAAAAGGCAGAAAAAAGGAGGACTCATGCAGTATTTTATTCCAGCTTGGTACCAGAACGGCGACTGGAAGGAAAACGAGCAGGCCTGGTACCGCGCCAGAACCGTGACGGAATTTGACGACACGGTGAAGCAGATCCAGCTGTTTTTCAGAAAGCACGTCGCGCCTTTTGAAATACTGCTGCTGGGTTTTTCTCCGAATTTCCGCCATTTTCTGCACCGACAGGGCGTTTACCACGCGCCCTATTGGTCCTGCTTTGACGCGATGCAGGGCATCACGGAAAAAGACATTGCGATGTTTTCCTTCCACGATTTGTCGTGGCCGGAGGACGTGGAATTTATCTATTCGCCCTTTGCGGTGATCGTCAAACGGGGCGACGAAAAGTACGCGCAGATTGAGTTCGCTGAGGACGGCAATATGTTCCGCGTTGACATGTTTAAACATCAGGTGCGGACGTGCAGCAATATTTACGACGACCGCGGGTTCATCTCCTGTCAGATCGTGTACCGAGGCGGGGTGCCCTACCGGGAACAGTATTTCGACGAGACGGGCGTATGGAAATTCGCGCGGTTTTTGGACGACGGCCACGTTACCATCAACCCGGAAAGCAGCTGGTACGTCGTGAATACCGACGGCGAATTTGTCCACGTCCCTTACAAAAAGCCGCGCTACCGCAAAATCGACGAGATGATCGCCGAGGTGATGCAGGAAAATCTGCGGCACATATCGGCGTTCGACGGCTTCTTGATCGCGATGCACCCGCTGCACGCAGGGGTGCTCGCCGAAACGATGCAGCATCATAAAACAGTGCTGTCCTTTTTCGGACGGCGGCTGGACGAATGCGGCATCGGGAAAATGGACAAAAGGCTGATCGCCGAGGCCGACGTCATCGTCGCGGACAAGCAGGCGACGGCCCATCAGATCCGCCAGCAGCTGGGGGATGACGGCCTCGCGATCCGCGTGATCACGCCCTACGACTCCCGACAGGAGTTGGGCAACAGCCTGCACCTGCAGGTGCAGAATATTCTGCTGGCGGTCGACCAGATCGCCGACGCCGATTTCGCCGAGCTGGTTGTGCGCCTCGCGGACTACGTGACCCAGCGCAATCATCGGGCCAGAATTTGTCTCTTTACGCGCTCGTCGCGCTACAACGAGCGGGGACGGCTGATGCAGAAGGCGCGCAATGCCCTCCGGGCCGCGGACAGGGATCCGGATTTGGCCAGAGAGGACGAAGGCGTGACCGAGAGCCAGATCGACATGCAGGGCCGGGCGCAGGCGGTGTTTTCCGTCGCCCAATGCGTCGACGAAATGTCGGTCAGCCGAACGCTGAGAGAGCAGCGCGTCCTCGTCGACCTTCAGGCTGTGCCCGACCAATTCCTGCAGATTTCGGCCATGAGCATCGGCCTGCCGCAGATCACCGCCCAGGAGACGGACTACATCGCGGATGGCCAGAACGGCATTGTGATTCACGATGCCAGCGAGCTGCCCGACGCGGTGGATTATTACCTGAGCAGCATCGCACACTTCAATCAGGCGCAGATCGCGTCCTACGAGCTGGGCAATCAGTTTACAACGGGTCAGCTCGTCCAATCCTGGAAGGAGGTTATTCAGAGCATTGAACATCAGAGCACTGCAGCTGGGTCCCACTGATTTTTCACACCAGTTCGCGATTACGCCCGACGCCCAGTGGGCTTACGAGCCGGCGCTCAGCTTTGAAGACCCCGAGTACGATTTTGCAGTGATCGACCGCATCCTGACCGACCAGGAAGCGGTGATCCTGTCCCGAATTGTCCGGGCGCACAGCCTATTCGTCCTCGACAGTGTCCCGCTGTCGAAAAAAATGGCGTTCATGATGAAGAGTCGGTGCGGGAGCGTTGTGGCGCGTCAGGATTTAAAGAACCTGCTCGAGGTGCGGCTGCCCAATTTTTTCGGGCGCCCCTACGGGGAAAAATTTGACCCCCACACCCTGGCGGTCGCGCCGGGTTTTCAAGGGAAGGTGTGCTGGCACGGGTTCACCGAGGCTGTGCTCACAGGCTTTTTCGGCGACCAGATGCGGCAGGCCGCCTTTTGGCGCGGCAACATCCCGGTGGAAGCGGGACAGGCGATCGATTTCTGGCTGGAATACGAAAAGGACGACAGCGTGACCATCGAGCTGCAGATTGTGCAGTTTGTCACCGGCAGCGTCTCCGCCGTTCAGAAGATATGGACCTTCGACGAGAAGGCGATGCGCCGCCCGGTGACGATCGACAATCCCAACCAGGACGGCCCGGTGTTCGTTTCCCTCAACGCCAAGGGCAGGGGCAAACTGCGCATTGTCGCGCTGCACGACCGGTATTCACGGCGCGGCGAAGGGGCCTTTCTGCCGAAAAGCGAGCGCGTGGTTACCAGCAGCCGGGAGGAAATTTTTGCCTATTTGGATCCCGGCGATTTAAAGCCGCCGCTGTGCGTGTACTTTTCGGGGTACAAAACGATGGAAGGCTTTGAAGGCTACCGGATGATGCGCAGAATGGGTGTCCCCTTTCTGCTGATCAGCGAGTCGCGGCTGGAGGGCGGTGCCTTTTATCTGGGCACCGACGAGTACGAACACAAGTTGCGGTTCGTCATCGAGGCGGCGATGCGCAGGCTGGGCTTCAATCGGGATCAGGTCATTTTTTCCGGCCTTTCGATGGGCACCTTCGGCGCCCTGTATTACGGGACGACGATCCGGCCGGCCTACATCATCGTCGGCAAGCCCCTGGTCAGCCTCGGCAACATGGCCGTGGCGGAGCGGCTGGACCGGCCGGGCGGCTTTCCGACGTCTTTAGACGTGCTGTGGAAGCAGTACGGCAGTCTGGACGCCAACGCGGTCGACCGGATGAACCGGCGCTTCTGGACGAAATTTGACCGGACCGACTGGTCGGGCAGAACGTTTTGCGCCGCCTACATGATCGAGGACGACTACGACGCGGACGCCTACGCCCAGCTGATCTCCCACGTCAGGGGGCGGGGCGCCAAGGTGATCGGCAAAGGGCTGCACGGGCGTCACAACGACGACACTTCGGGCGTCGTCAATTGGTTCCTCCGGCAGTACAGACGGGTGCTCCAGGACGGATTTGGCAGAAAGCAGGACGACAATGGCGAAACAAAATAAGCAGTGGACCGTGTACTGGAATGAATACACCGCGGACACCTATCTGTACGGCACCGAGATTGAATTTATTGCCCCGGACGACGTGGCCTTTCAAAACGCGCTGATGCCGCCGGGCACCGTCATCAAAACCTGGTACTCGATGGTCAATTTTCAGGCGGGCCGCGTGGAGCCGACCCTGCCGATTATCGACGGCGAGGGCCGCTATCACGTGTCGACAGCGTTCGACTGCGACGTCCCCGGCGGCATTTTCCTGCGGCTGGTATTTTTAGGGAAAAACGGAGATGAAGCCGGCAGTCTGGTCGTCGATCAGCCGGAGATGAATTTCAGGTGTCCGCTGAAAACCTACAGTTACGAGGCCCAGCTGATATGCGCTGGGGCTCACGCGTTTCATTTTCATTCCTTTACGATTTCAGAAAGAACGGAATAAACATGTCAGACAGACGGTTGAACAATCTAGTCAAAAAAGTGAAGGCCTACGCCAAACGGATGCGCGGCTTGACAGACGAACAGCTTCAGGCGGAGACGCCGAAGCTGAAGGCCCAGCTGAAAAACGGGAAAACTTTGGCCCAGATTCTGCCGGAGGCCTTCGCGGCGATCTGCGAGGCCGACCGGCGGGTCCTCGGCAAATTCCCCTACGACGTGCAGATTTTCGGCGCCGTCGCGATGGAACAGGGCTATCTCGCCGAGATGAACACCGGCGAGGGCAAGACGCTGACGGCGACGCTGCCGCTGTACCTGAACGCGTTGACCGGCAAGAGCACGATCCTCGTAACCGCGAACGAATACCTGGCCTACCGTGACGCTGACGAAATGCGCCCGGTTTTTAAGTTCATGGGGCTGGAAGAACGCGCCGGCGTGTCCCAGCGGCCGGGGGAATTTCTGACCAACGACCAGAAGCGGGCCAACTACAACGCCGACATTTTGTACACCACCCACAGCGCCCTGGCCTTCGACTACCTGTTGAACAACCTGGTGATGCGGGCGGAGGATCGGTTCCTCCGCGATTTTTATTTCATCATCATCGACGAGGCCGATTCTGTGCTTTTGGACGGGGCGCAGATGCCGCTGGTCATCTCCGGCTCGCCCCGGGTCCAGTCCAATTTGTACCAGATGGCGGACTTTTTCGTGTCCACCCTTCAGGAAGACCGGGACTACGAAACCGAGGACAAGGGCGTCTGGCTGACGGACCGAGGTGTTCAGTACGCGGAACGCTTTTTCGGGGTGCAGTCCTTTTACGACCACGACAATTTCGAGCTCAACCGCCACGTCACGCTGGCGCTGCGGGCCCACGTCCTGTTCGAGCGGCAGAACGACTACATGGTCTCCGACCAGGACGAAATCGTCCTGCTGGACAACAGCACCGGGCGGAGCCTGCCGGGCATGAAGCTCAGAGGCGGCGAACACCAGGCGCTGGAGCAGAAAGAACACGTCAAGCTCTCTCAGGAACAGCGCTCCGTCGCGTCGATCACCTACCAGAATCTCTTTCTGATGTTTCCGAAAATGTGCGGCATGAGCGGAACTATTTCCGACGCGAAAAGGGAACTGCGGAGCGTCTACCACAAAAAGGTAGTGATCGTGCCGCCCCACAGAAAGCTGCAGCGCATCGACCGGAAGGACCGGTATTTCGTCACGGCCGAGGAACAGTACCAGGCGGCGCTGGAGGAAACCCTGCGTCGGCACCAAACCGGACAGCCGGTGCTCATCGTTACGGCCACGATTCAGGATACGCAGATTTTTTCTCGGATGCTGGTGAACGAGAGCGTCCCCCACAGCGTGCTCAACGCCGACAACGCTTACTGGGAAGCGGAAATCATCGCGGCCGCGGGCATGCGGGACGCGGTGACGGTGTCGACGGGCATGGCCGGCCGCGGTACCGACATCAAGCTGCAGGACGGCGTGCAGGAGCTGGGCGGACTGGCGGTCATCGGCGTCGGCCGGATGGAAAACGTCAGGCTGGAGCGCCAAGCCAGAGGCCGGGCCGGCCGGCAGGGCGACCGCGGTTCGTCCCAGTTTTTCGTTTCGCTGGAGGACGAAATCGTCTCGACGATGAACGGCGAAAAGACCGAGGATTACCTGGAAGGCAACCGCCGGATTTCCAAGGGAAAACTCAAGCGCCTGATCGACGGCGCCCAGAAGACGATGGAAGAACAGGGGATCTCCTCGAGGGAACAGTCGGTGCGCTACGACGAAATTCTGCGACGGCAGCGTGAAATTTTGTACGGCGCCCGAGACCGTCTGCTCGACAAGGCCGAGATCGGAAGAGAAACGATGCAGGCCATCGTGCGGGACAACCTTGAGCATTTCGTGGGCACCCATCCGAATCTGACCGAACGGGAGCTGAGCCGGTACGTCCTCGACAACCTGACCTACGAACTGAATCCGGAAGCCATTGAGATCAAAGGCCACCGCAAAAGAGATCAGCAGCGCCTGCTGAAGCGCATGGAGGGCTACGCCGCCCGGCTTTACGATCAGAAGACCGCCTGCTTTGCCAGCGAGGACCAGCTGCAGGAGTACACGAGACAGTGTATGCTGAACGCATTGGACGACGGCTGGGTCGAAGAGGTGGACTACCTCCAGCAGCTGCAGTATGCGATCACGTCCCGGGGCACCGCACAGCGCAACCCGATTTTCGAGTACAGCCGCGAGGCCTACCAATCCTTTGAAGAAATGAAGGTGACGATGAAGCAGAACATCGCCAGAAATTTTTTCCTGGGCGATCCCCAAATTGGGGATGACGGCCAAATGAAGATTGTATTCCCATAAGGAGCATTGCGATGATTTACAATTTTAATCTCGGCATTGGCTGGGCCTCCAGCGGAGTCGAGTACGCCCAGCTTTACCGCGCGCGGATGTTCCGCGGCATCGGCGAGCCGGCTCGGTTCGTCTTTACCGACATGTTCCCCCAGGAAAACATCGCGCACTACACCCGCAACATCGGCTTTGAGGACGAAGAAGTCATCTGGCTGTACACCTTCTTCACCGATTTTAAAATCGCGCCGGTCACCTACACCCTGGCGGATTTTCTGGCGACTCTCGCCGACAGGGATTACAGCGTCAGCCGCAGCGGCCGCATCGGGCGGATCGTCTTTACCCAAAAGGACAATTTCTGCACGCTCTATTACACGAGCGCGGACAGCGACCGCCTGCACCGCGTGGAATACGTGTCTGACGGCTGCTTGATCCGAAAGGACTACTTCACCTACGGACGGCTCTATTCGGAATATTACGCGCCCCTCGACGGCAAGGCCCATTTGTACCTCCGCCGTTTTTTCAACACCGACGGGTCGGTGGCCTACGAGGAAATGATCGATGATGACGACGTGATGTACCGTTTCCCCGACCAGCTCTTTTATTCGAAGGAGGCGCTGGTGGGCTACATGGTCCGCTGTCTGCATCTGAAGGCCGACGACACGGTGATTGTCGACCGGACTACCGGGATTGGGCAGGCCATTTTGCAAAACTGCGGTCCGGCCCAAACGGGCATCGTCGTCCACGCGGATCATTACAGCGCCGGCAGCACCAACGCCGACAATGTGCTTTGGAACAATTATTACGAGTACGCCTTTGACATGGCCCGGCACATCAGCTTTTTCGTTACGTCCACCGACGCCCAGCGGAATAAGATGGCGGTGCAGTTCGCTCAATACGTCGGCCAGGTGCCGAAAATCGTGACGATTCCGGTGGGCAGTTTAGAAAAGCTCAGAGAACCGGACCCCCAAAAGGGCCGCAGGCCCTATGCGATCGTCACCGCGTCCCGACTGGCCACGGAAAAGCACATCGATTGGATTATTGAGGCCTGCGTTGCGGCTAAAAAGGACGTACCGGAGCTGACCCTGGACATTTACGGCGCCGGGGGCGAGTACAACGCACTGAGCCAACTCATCGAGGAAAAGGAGGCTGGGGCGTACATCCGGCTGATGGGCCAGCACGATATGACGGACCTGTACCAAAATTACGAACTCTATCTGTCGGGCTCGACGAGTGAGGGCTTCGGCCTCAGCCTGATGGAGGCGGTCGGTGCCGGCCTGCCGATGATCGGCTTCGACGTCCCCTACGGGAATCCGACCTTCATCGACGACGGCCGCAACGGCTATTTGATTCCGGTCGACGTCCACACGACGATTCAAGATCACATCGAAGGGCTTCGGGACCGGGTGGTCCACTTCTTTAAAACGGCAGACCGTCAAGCCTTTCAGAGACGGTCCTACGCCATCGCAGAGGCGTATTTAACAGAAAAGGTAATGCAGAGATGGAAAGACGTGATCAGGTAGGCAATCGAATAGCAGATGGGGTTCTGCTCCTCGACCGGTACGACGAATCGGCGGACATGCTGAAGCAGTCCTTTCGATTGGCGGGCTTTGGCGGGCCGGTCGTCGTCCTGGCTGACGAGGGCTTTCTGCCGGCGGACGTGCTGTCGCTGTTCCGCTGGTTCTGCACCGACGTGCCCGGCGCGGCGGATCCGACGCCTGCGGACAATCGGGCCTACCGCTTGACCCACGCGGGCTGGCGCCCGGGAAAGCCCCGGTATTTCAACCAGATCGAGCTGCCGGATTATTGGGAAATCAGCGGCAATAACGGCGGCGGTGAGGTCCACGACCTGAACCACCTGCGGGGCCGGATTTTTTACGGCGGGGAAGCCGGTCATCGGCTGGTCAGCGAGGTGGACTGGCTCAACGAGCAGGGCGTCGTCCGCTGTACTGACCATTACGACCGCTTTGGCGCGCTGTACGCGCGGACGGTGTTTAACCGGAAGGGCGAGCGCTTCTGCCGGTCCTGGTTCGACGGAGCGGGCCGGGAGCGCGTCGTGGAAAACGACGTGACCCACGACATTTTGGTCAACCGGCGCGGCAGAACTGAACACTACCGCAATCGGACGGCTCTCGCGGTCGCGATGCTTCGGGAGCTCGGCGCGGAGGGACAGCGCATTTTCTACAATTCGCTGTCGACGCCGCTGTTTGTCAGCGAGCAGCTTCAAAAACCAGCGGGCGGCAACGTGCTGTTCTGGCAGGAAGAGCCGCGGGATGACATCCCGGGGAATATGCAGATGATCTTCGACGGCGCGTCCAACACGGCGGCCGTCTGCGTGCAGAATCGGAAGAGCTTAGAAAAGTTGACGGCCCTGGGGGCGCCGGAAGCTGTGGTGCGGCCCTTTGGCTTCGTCTATCCCTTTGAGCGGATGAACCGCCGTCGGCGCGACGTACTGATTTGCACGAATTCCGATCAGATCGAACAATTGGAGACGTTTCTGACCCATTTGCCGCAAATGACTTTCCACATCGCGGCCGTGACGGAAATGTCCAGCCGTCTCTTGGCCTATGGTCGGCACGCCAACGTCAGACTTTACCCGATCGTTAGAAAAGAAGTCGTTGACGAATTGTTCGAAAAATGTGATTATTATTTTGACGTCAACCACGGCGGTGAAATCCTATCGTCTGTGAAGCGGGCCTTTTTAAACAATCAGCTGATTCTTGGCCTTGAGGGAACCCTTCACCGCCGCCGGTACACGTCAAAGATGAACTGCTTTTCGGATGCGCTGCCCCTATGCCGGTTGGCCGAGCGGCTCGCAGCCGACACAGCGCTTTTTGAACAACATCTGAACGCACAGCGGGAGGCTGCGATGAGCGAATCTGCCGGGGTTTACCGGCAGTTGTTTTCCGGCGGAAGACGTTTGGATGATACAATTTAATTGACGAAGTCAATGATCAACAATTAATGGATGGAGAGAGTCAATGAGCATGAACCGCAATTCCAATCCTTTAAGGGAATATCTTTTAGAAGGACCCCTTGAACCAATATTAAACAGCATCCCTGGAGGTGTGTTCGCCTTTGCGCCGGAGAAGGGGTTCGTGCCGGTGTTTGTCAATCGGCCTTTTCTCGAAATGATGGGAGCTGAAAGCGCGGAAATGTTGCGCGAAAGTGTAAAAGGTGATTACTGGCAGATGATGCATCCGGACGACGTGGAGACGGCCAAAGCGGTGTACGCGCGGGTCAGCCGCGTCGTGGGGGATCAGGATCATTTTGAATGCCGCCTTGTCACTCAGAGCGGCAGGATCCGCCTCGTGCGCATCATCGCCCAAGCACAGATCGACCGAAAGGGCCGCCTGCTGCTCGTCAATTTCGTCGTCGACTTGGGCATGCAGAACATCCTGGATGCGAAAAGCCATATGGACGCGCAGACCGGTTTGTTAAAAATGCACGCCTTTTTTTCGCTGATGACCAACGCCCGCCGGCAGATTGAAAGTGGCAGCGAGGACCGTCAGCTGGCCGTACTTTTTTTTGACGTGATCAATTTTAGACAGATCAATTTGCATTACGGCGTTGCCGCCGGGGATGACTTCTTGAATGCCATCGGCAAAATCCTGCAGATGGCCTTTCCCGAATTTGGAACGGCCCGTTTCGGTGGCGACCAGTTCGCGGTGCTCGTGGACAACCGCGATCTCGAGGAGCGGGCCAACCACGCCAGAACCATGATCTGCCAGATAGCGCCGAGCAGCGTCGACTGCAGTGTCGGGGCGTGTGCCTGGGACGATGCCGCCATCAACCCGGAAGAAGTCTGCAATCGGGCCAAGCTGGCTTGCGACGAGAACCGCAAACACGTGAACACCTTCTTCTCTTTTTACACCCAAGAAAGCGGTAAAGCCCTGAAGATAGCGGAATACGTGGCGTCCCACGTCGATGAGGCGGTGGAGAAGGGCTGGATTCAGGTCTATTATCAGCCGATTATCCGCGCTATATCGAATCAGATCTGCGGCATGGAAGCGTTGGTGAGATGGATCGACCCGAGAAAGGGCTTTTTATTTCCCGATGTCTTTATCAATGTACTGGAAGAGACGCAGCAAATCTGGAAATTGGATCTTTGCGTCATCCGCCAAGTTATCGAAGGCATTGCTGAGCGAGAAAAACAAGGCGCGCCGGACATCCATATCTCTGTCAATCTGTCGCGTGTGGATTTCTTGTGTTGTGACATTTTCGGCGAAATTGAAGCGATGATCCAAGCATACGACGTCTCCCGCGGGATGCTGCACATTGAAGTTACGGAGAGTATCCTGACTTCCAGCGAAACCAAAATCTTTCAAGCCTTGGACCGGTTCCGGGATGCGGGCTACGAAATCTGGATTGACGATTTTGGGAGCGGTTATTCGACGCTGAACCTTTTAAAGGATTACGATTTCGACGTTTTGAAGCTGGATATGGGCTTTTTGCGGAAGGATACACCGCGTTCCCGGGAGATCGTGTCTTCAGTCATAGCCATGGATAAGAAAATCGGCGGCTTGACTCTGGCAGAAGGAGTGGAAACAGAAGAACAAGCCAATTTCCTAAAAAAAAGTGGCTGCGACTTCCTGCAGGGGTATTATTTCAGCAAGCCCATGCCTTATGACAAGGCTTTGCGCAACTGTATGGAAAAGGGCGCCACGGTCGAGAACGTCGAGCAAAAACCGTATTACGATGCGGTGCAGCAGGTCAATTTCATGACAGACCTGCCCCTGATGCTCATGTACGGTAAAGAAGCAAGCAACCGAAAACAATAGATAGACCGCCAGCACTACACTATTCCGAACCAAAGACCAAAAGATAAGCATTTTGAGAAAATCTAAACTTTTGGATTTTCCTACAATGCCGACTACGGCGGAATCCCTCCCACTCCTTATATATTTCTTTCTGTATACATTGAATTTGTATTTAGTAAAATGCAGACAACACCACGGATCGGCTTTTGGCTGGACAATTCCAACCAAACACCGCAGCAGACAGTAGAAACCATTCTGAACGTTAGGAAGCCGGTATGATTGTTACATATAAGGGGAAGAAAAATTTCTTTTAGATACTTGTTTTCCTAAAACTGATGTGATATAATAATTCAATTCCAGAAAAGGAGTAAAAAATATGCGGCAAGGTATTCTTAAATAAAACTATAATCAAATAGTGGGAACAAAGGATTATGATAGTCCCTTTTGTAGGGGCTTAGTTTTTTGTACCCAATTTAAGAAT
>Ga0214929_100043_pt1 | contig 112854 bp, 103 predicted proteins | sample Stichaenrichm17X_FD_168613 | JGI IMG/M metagenome (GOLD analysis project Ga0214929, IMG submission 168613) | Xylose enriched microbial communities from anaerobic bioreactor in Madison, Wisconsin, United States - 17X | ecosystem: Engineered > Bioreactor > Anaerobic > Unclassified | place: USA... | reverse complement strand
TTTCGCGCGACGGCTCAAGACACTCAAAGGCCTCACACCCTATGAATACATCTGCAGGATATGGACTTCAGAGCCAGAACGATTCATCATCAACCCAACCCATCAAATCCCGGGACTAAACACCTAATTTCAAGCAATAATCTGGCCCATGGGATGATTTTTATGAAAACTGTCTCGCTCCAGAAGAAACGTACATCATTTGGCGAGGATACCGCCGCCTACCAAAGCGCACGCCCTCCCTACCCCGCTACGGTTTACGATCAGCTCATGGCGCACGTGCCTCTCTCTGGAGCGCACATTTTTGAAATTGGGCCGGGAACGGGGCAGGCAACACGCCCCCTACTGGCGCATATGCCTGCGGAACTGAAAGCGATTGAGCCAGACACGCGGTTATGCGCCTACCTTGAAGGTCATCTTGCCCCGACGGCTCCGGAGCTGTCTGTGGTTCCCACCTCCTGGGAGGACGCGCCCATTGAAACAGGCCGATATGATCTGGGCATTGCAGCAACAGCCTTTCACTGGCTGCCGCAGACAGACGCTTTAGGCAAAGTTTATCAGGCTCTCAAACCCGGTGGGTGGTGGGCCATGTGGTGGAATGTATTTGGTGACCCGGATGAGCCCGATGCCTTTCATCAGAAAGCCAGTCCGCTGTTTGCCCAACTGGGTGATAGCCAAAGTTGGCAACAGGGCCAACTTCCCTTTGCACTGGACCGCTCGGCACGCCTGTCCGACCTTGAGGCGGCAGGATTTCAGGACATGGAAACAAGTTTACTGAAGTGGAGCATCACCATGACAGCGGCACAAGTCTGTGCGCTTGCGGCAACCTTCTCGCAAGTTATCACGGCTGAGCCGGTTATAAAAAAGACCTTCCTGAATGCCTTGGCTCAGCTAGTAGACCATGAATTTGGCGGTACGGTGGAGCGGCGGTTCATGACCGCGCTCTATATGGCGCGCAGGCCACCCAATCCCGTTTTACCATCAAGCCCCCTCTGATCAAGCCCGACGCCCGGCACGAAAAGAGGCCAGCGCGTAGCACACAACCGATGTACCAATACTGGCAACAGCCGTCATCCGTTCTGCGGGGTTCAGCAGCATGGCCAGAAACACAAACACCACGGCAATCAGCGCTACATAGTTGCAATACGGAAAAAATGGGATGGTGTAGCCTTCCGTATCACCCGCTTGCTGGGCTGCGCTTCTGGCCTTGATGTAGGCCGCCACAATCATGGAATACACCACCAGAATAACGCCACCACTGCAACTGAGCAGAAAAGCGAAAATGGTATCTGGCGCGAGAATGGAAGAAAACGCCACCAATGTTCCCGCCACACTGCTGACCACAATGGCCATACGCGGTGCATCCGCAGTTGATTGCCGCACCAGAGAAGACGGAGCATCCCCACTGGCCGCAAGTTCAGTCAGAATACGCGAGGTAATGTACATGCTGGAGTTCAGGCAGGAGACAATGGCGCTCAGCACCACAATCCGCATCAGAAGACCTGCGCCGGGAATACCCATGGCATCCATGGCCGTAACAAACGGAGACTTGCCGGGAACAATGCTGGTCCATGGCACCACCATCAGAATCATGGTGACAGACAAAAGATAGAACAGTGTCACACGCGTGCCGATGCTGCGTGTGACACGTGCCACGTTCTTCCCCGGCTCTGGTGATTCAGCGGCCGCAACCGTGGCAATTTCCGAACCCATCATGGTGAACAGAATTGTGGGAATAATAGACAGAACGGCCACAAACCCATGCGGGAAAAAACCACCATGCCCGACAAAATTCTGGATGGGGGCGGTCCCGGGCCCGAACAGATGCAGCACATACAGCGCGGCCACCAGAACGAAGGCAATAATGCTGACAACCTTGACCAGAGAGAGCCAGAACTCGCACTCCCCAAACACCCGTGGGGCTGCAAAGTTGATCAGCTTGAGCACAATAATCAGGCCAATCGCCAGCACCCACACCGGCAGCCTGACCCAGTCCTGTATCACTATGGCACCCGCTATGGCTTCACTGCCCAGCACCACAACCCAGAAGAACCAGTAGAGCCAACCGGCGGTAAACCCTGCGCGGTCTCCGCACGCGGTGCGGATGTATTCAACAAAGGAGCCGCGCCCGGGGCTGGCTACCACCATTTCCCCCAGCATGCGCATAACCAGAATAACCAGCGCACCCACAGCCAGAAAAGCCAGCAGCACGGCTGGGCCCGTGGCCGCTATGGCGGCCCCGCTCCCGACAAACAGCCCCGCACCAATAACCCCTCCGAGAGCGATCATCGCGATATGGCGATTCCGTAAACCCGCGGCTGATGTTGTGGTTGGAGCGCTGTCCTGTTCAACCATGTGCATGGCATCCTTTCGTGTCGTTGCTATTGTGAATCGTTAGCCTGACGAAAAAAACTACTAATTCCCGTTGGTAGATAAGTCTTTCAGAAGTGTTTGTAAAAATACGCCTCTATAATTCCGGCGTGGTGGCCAATATCTGGCACCGGATAGCCGCCCGGCACACCCGCATGGGCCAACGCCCGGCCCGATGGTCCGGCAAACGCAACACCGCCCGCCAATGCGGCGGATGTTGTGGCATTCATGGTGTATTCAGCCGTGACATCCAGCTCATCAGAAATATGGCGGCCCACCGATTTCAGGCCCACACCTGAAGGATAAAGCAATGACAGATCATAGTAATGCAGCCCCAGCTTCAGGTTGTCCCCCTTGTTGAGCAGATGCACCGGAGGCGTGGCTGTAAGATCAAGCTGATGCACTTCTAGATCAGAGAGCGGAGCGAGATACATGCCGACAATTTCACCCGGCCAGTATCCGCCGTACGTGTAGCGCTTTCCATCATACAGGAAGAACGTATCATAGCTGTGCTTGACCGTTCCGTTAGGGTTTTTATTCCCTCCATAACGCGTGTAGCGGTAAAAGATCTGCGGCTGCCAGGGTAGCATGGTGAACCTGTAACCGGGCTCAAAATACATGCCGTAAGCTTCAACCGATTTGTAACCATTGCCTGCGTGACTGTTCTGTTCAGACACAAAGCTTCCATAAAACGTGAAGTTTTTTGAAATCCCCAATGGCCTGAATGGAACCAGGGCACCGCCCCAACTGAGCGAGGCGACGTTCATGCCATTACGATCGCCACGGGCTGAATAATCATAATGGGAAGACGTATCGGCATCCCGCACATGGAAATAGGTCAGCGTGACGTAAGCCGCGCGATCAGCGTAGGTACTTTCCCCGTGGCCGCCCGGCGTATTGCGAAACCAACTGACATCGAACCCGACAAATTTGGTTTTTGGCCTGTCATTGCCCCAGTCGATATCGTTATCCGCATTGCTTTCCAGCATGAAGATATCCGCCCGCACCGGATTGCCTTCCAGTTTAATGACACCGGGCCCGGAGAAGGCAAAGCGTGGCGCATACCACCATGCGCCACGGCTGCCCGCGCTGTAGGTGCCTTTCCCGATCAGAAAGCCATCATCCACAGCAAAGGCCTGCCGTCCCCCCAACACGGTAAGCTGCTGGCTTTTACCTGCCAGATGGACAGGCAAGGTCACGCCGATATTGGCTTCTTCCAGATAAATGGAACGTGGGGTTCCGGATGTCTGAGAGACTTCCTGCGCATCCCCATGCCCCAGAGTAGCGGCTCCCAGTGCAGAAGCCTTGCCAATAATGGCCACGCCCTGCCCCAGATCCCAGCGCCCGGACAGAATGGGCTTGCCATATAATTCACCATAAGTCGGGCTTTGCGCCCTGTTATAGCGGCCTCCCGAACGCGGTGCGTAAGAGCCTGCGCCAAAATTAACATTGGGAAGGTAGAAAGCTGAACCGCCGATATCCAGACCACCTTCGATCGTTATATCTTTGACAGACACCAGCGTTTTTTCAGCGCATGCGGGAGAGGCCAAAACCGTGGCGCAGCAAAACAGAACAAGCGGATAGACACAGAAACGCATATCGGCTCAGCGCCATCCGGCATATCGCAAGATACAGACAATGGACATAACGCCCTTCTCCCATAGTGGAGGGCCAAATATCCTTTATGGGCAGTGTACCATCAGGATTATTGGCCCTGAGCCATATGGCCCGCAGCATTCCGAGACCCTGATAATCTCGAATATGTTATAAAATTTACATTATAATATAATATTTTCAACCCAAACTCTTTCCGAAAATTATCCATCTCATTACTATAAAAACCATATTATTTCTAAAATAACGCAATAAAAACATGTCACCCAAGCAACGTTAGAAGTAGGGTGCACTCTCTAATATCCGGCAGAAAACTGCTATTTTCTGCCTCCATTCTTATCAACTTCCTCATTGTTTATAACAGGCGGCACCCCATGCAAAAACCGGGAAAGGTTAGCTGTTTAATTTTTTAAACACAAACCCGTGATCACAGACCTGTTATTAATGACATTTTTGTCATTTTTCCTTTATAACCATTTCAAAACAATAAGTTACTTTTAATTCCTTCGCCAAAATCAGCGCTGCCTCTCTGAACGCTCGATTTTTCCCGATTTTTAACATGAACGCCTTCAGACTCCGCTTTCCAAACTGTACAAGTATTTCTTCTTCGTAATAAATGGTTATGCACCATACTTGGCCTTATGTTCCTGCCCACGCTGAGGCGCGCACCCAAGGATGCTGGCCAACCGTCCCCATCCGCAGGGAACCTCCTTCAGCCGGAGGTCTTCTAGAAGCATTACCCCCTTCTATGGACTGAGGACTGAAAAGTATGGCGAAACCCAATGTTGCGGATATTCTGGTACAAACGCTCGAACAGGCTGGTGTCGACTCTATTTATGGCGTGGTGGGCGACAGCCTGAACGGCATTACGGACAGCCTGCTCAAACGCAAGACCATCCGCTGGGTCCATGTCCGGCATGAAGAAGTTGCCGCCTTTGCCGCTGCCGGCGCGGCGCATGTTACCGGCAAGCTGGCTGTTTGCGCGGGCTCATGTGGGCCCGGCAACCTGCATCTGATCAATGGACTGTATGATGCTCACCGCTCCCGCGTGCCGGTTCTGGCCATTGCAGCCCAAATTCCCAGCCCGGAAATTGGATCGGGCTATTTTCAGGAAACCCGGCCGGAAGCCCTCTTCCGTGAATGCAGCCATTATTGTGAAACCATTTCCTCACCCGAGCAGGCCCCGCGCGTGGTTGAAGCCGCCATTCGCGCCGCAGTGGGTCAAAAAGGGGTAGCGGTCATTGCCATCCCGGGAGATGTGGCGCTGAAGGCGGCGGTTAATACCGTTATTTCGGAAAAAATAGCGCTGCTGCCTAAAGAGCCGGTTATTGTTCCGCCAGAAGACGATCTGGCCGCTTTGATAGATCTTCTGAAAAGCGGAAAGCGCATTACCATTCTGGCCGGGCGCGGCTGCGCTGGCGCCCATGCCGAACTCATCCGGCTGGCCGAAACCCTCAAGGCCCCCATTGTCCATGCCCTCGGTGGGAAGGAACATGTGGAATATGACAACCCGTACGATGTGGGCATGACAGGTCTGATCGGGTTCTCCTCCGGTTATCATTCGCTGCTGGCCGCCGATGTCGTGCTGATGCTGGGCACGGACTTCCCTTACCGCCAGTTCTACCCGGAAGACGCAAAGATCGCGCAGATTGATATTCGGCCCCAGCAGCTTGGCCGACGCTGCCCCCTCGCCCTTGGTCTGGTGGGGGATGTGAAACACACCCTGACAGCACTGTTGCCTCGGCTGACGGCCCGCACTGACCGCGCCCATCTGGATAAATGTCTGGAACTTTACAAAAAAGCACGTCAGGGGCTGGATGATCTGGCAACCGGCGGCACCAAAAAACCCATCCACCCGCAATATCTCACCCGTCTGATCAATGAAACCGCGACACGTGACGCCATTTTCACGGCAGATGTCGGCACCCCTACGGTGTGGGCTGCGCGCTATCTGAAAATGAATGGACAGCGGCGCTTGATGGGGTCCTTTGTCCATGGGTCCATGGCCAACGCCCTGCCGCAGGCCATTGGGGCACAGGTGGCGCAACCCAACCGTCAGATTATCAGCCTCTCAGGTGATGGTGGTTTTACCATGCTGATGGGAGACCTGCTGACACTGGTTCAGGAAAAACTTCCGATCAAGCTTATCATTTACAATAATGGCACTCTTGGTTTTGTGGCTATGGAAATGAAAGCCGCCGGATATCTGGAAACAGGCGTGTCCCTACAGAACCCGGATTTTGCCGCCATGTGTCGTGCCATGGGCATTCATGCTGTGCGGGCAGAAACCCCCGCCGAATTGCCTGCTGCTGTGGACAACATCCTCAACCACCCCGGCCCTTCCGTGCTGGATGCCGTCACCAACACGCAGGAGCTGGCCATGCCACCCAAAATTGAAAAATCCCAGATTACCGGCTTCAGTCTTTACGCTCTCAAAGCCATCATGAACGGTCGGGGTGATGAGATTATTGATGTTGCCAAAACCAATATTCCGTTTTTACGGTAACGGGTTTTAGCAATCAGCTTTTCTTAGACCATGAGGGATATGCCTGCAGCGCAGGCTATCCCTCCTCTCTCCGACACCCAGGGGAAAAACCGCAGGCAAGCGTGAAGCGTCCCGATAATGGAGACACTCCCTCTGCCACCGCCACCGCCACCGCCACCGCCACCGCCACCGGTTGGCGTCGCCCCTTGCCTGAATATGAGCAAGGGTTGCGTCCTGACATTAGATATCTACACGATACGCCTTTAGATCTGCACGATCGTCTTTGGTTTTCAGGATGCTGACAACCTCAGCCTTCTTGCCATTCTTGGTTCAGAGAACACGCTCCACATCCTGCATGCGGTCTTTCGGCGCATTGAAGCGGACGTAATAAGCCCCCCGTTTCAGCATGCACCGCATGTCTTCCACGCCTTTTCTGGCATCAAAAGATGTAACGCTGGCCCTGTAACGCACGGTCACAGAGCTGGTAACGGTAATATACCGCAAACAACTGTTTTTATTGAATTTTTTGGAAATGGAGCGGATGAGGGGAATCGAACCCCCGTATGCAGCTTGGGAAGCTGCCGTTCTACCATTGAACTACATCCGCGTTCTGTGGCGCGCACTATAGCGATGCCCAGCGCCTCTGACAATCCGGTTTTTGATCTGCCAGAGCTATTCGGCTTCCATTTCCGCGCTGATCAGGTCTGAAAGGTGCCCAATCTCGCGCAGGGCAAGCCCTTCTGGTGGTTTGCTGCGCGCACTGCCGCGCGCAATACGGCGGGGCAGCACGGCACGATCAAACCCCAATTTGGCGGCTTCTTTCAGGCGTGCATCTGCCTGCGCCACCTGCCGGATTTCTCCTGACAATCCCACTTCACCAAAATAGACTTCACCAGAACTGGTAGGCACACCGCTGGCTGCGGAAATCAGGGCTGCCGCCACGGCAAGATCTGCCGCTGGCTCCGCCACTTTCAGGCCCCCGGCCACATTCAGATAGACATCCATGCCGGAGAGTTTCAGGCCACAGCGTGTTTCCAGCACGGCCAGCAGCATGTTCAGCCTGCCACTATCCCACCCCACCACGGCCCGGCGGGGCGCGCCATCTCCACTTTTGGGAGAAAGCAGCGCCTGCACTTCAAGCAGTACGGGGCGCGTGCCCTCCAACCCGGCAAAAACGGCAGACCCGGCAATATTACCGCGCCGCTCGGCCAGAAACAGGGCGGAAGGATTGCTCACTTCCTCAAGCCCTCTGTCCGTCATGGCAAACACGCCAATTTCATCCGTTGCGCCAAAACGGTTCTTCGCAGCGCGCAAAATACGGAACTGGTGCCCTCGGTCGCCTTCAAAATACATGACGGCATCCACCATGTGCTCCAGCACACGCGGGCCCGCCAACGCGCCTTCCTTGGTAACATGCCCAACCAGTATCAGGCTGAACCCACGGCGCTTGGCCAGACGGATGAGTTCAAACGCACAGGCCCGCACCTGAGAAACAGTGCCGGGTGCGCTTTCCACCGTTTCAAGCCACATGGTCTGAATGGAATCGATTACCACCGCCCGCACATCAGGCTCGGCTTCCAGCGTGGCCACAATATCCATCACATTGATGGACGCTGCCAGATCCAGCGTGGCGGTGCCAACGCCAAGACGCAGAGCACGCAGGCGAATCTGATCGACCGCTTCTTCGCCTGAAATATAGAGAACACGCTCGCCTTTGCCCGCCAGACGACACGCTGCCTGAAGCAGCAGCGTGGACTTGCCGATGCCGGGGTCTCCCCCCACCAGCACGACCGAAGCCGGGACCAGTCCGCCCCCCAGCACGCGGTCAAGCTCCACAATACCAGTCTGGGTACGGGGCGGAGGGGCAGCCATGCCCTCCAACCCTTCAAGCTTCACCCGGCGCCCCTTGCCAGCCGCACGGGGGGAGGACGCCGCCAGAGGTTCAGCAGTTTCCTCCACCAGCGTGTTCCATTCTCCACACGCTTCGCACTGGCCGATCCATTTGGGATACACCGCCCCACAGGCCCGGCAGACAAACTGGCGGGACGGTTTTTTAGCCACGACGTTCTATCCTTGTTCTCATTCAGAATGATGTAAGGCTAAAACATCCAAGGCTCAAGGGCGACCAACAGACTCGTAGGTTAGGCCCGCCGCCCGCATGGCGGCCGGATCAAAAATGTTGCGCAGATCAACAATCACACCATTGCGCATCCGCTTGGCCAGTTCTGCCGGAGAGAGCGCGCGGAACATGTTCCATTCCGTCAGCACCACCAGCACATCGGCCCCTTCTGCTACCTCCAGCGCATCGGTGCAGTACACTACATCCTGCGGCAGAAGCGGCTTGGCGGCAGCCATGCCAACAGGATCATACGCGCGGATCGTTGCGCCCGCTTCTGCCAGACGATGCAGAATCGGGATGGAGGCAGATTCGCGCATGTCATCTGTCTCGGGTTTGAAAGTCAGCCCCAGCACGCCAACCGTCTTGCCTGCAACGGACCCACCACAGGCAGCCGCAATACGCCCGGCCATACCTGCCTTACGGGCTTCATTTACCTGTACAGTGGTTTCTACCAAGCGGCATGCACTATGCGCTTCCTGAGCAATGCGTGAGAGCGCCAGCGTGTCCTTGGGGAAGCAGGAACCACCGTACCCCGGACCGGGCTGCAGGAAATCCCGGCCAATACGTTTGTCCATGCCCATGCCACGGGCAAGATCATGCACATTCGCACCCAGTTTTTCACACAGATCGGCCATTTCATTGATGAAGGAAATCTTCATGGCAAGGAAGGAATTGGACGCGTATTTGGTCAGTTCCGCTGTTTCCAGCCCTGTGAACAACAACGGTGCTTCAACCACAGACAACGGACGATAGACCTGCCGCAGCACGCCTTCCGCACGGCTGGCCCGTTCCGGCAGACGCTGGTCCAGACCGATAATCACGCGGTCAGGCCGCATGAAGTCTCCAATGGCGCTGCCTTCACGCAGAAATTCCGGGTTGGACGCTACATCAAAGTCAGCATCAGGCCGTGTCTGGCGAATAATCTCCGCAATCCGGCGGCTGGTGCCCACGGGCACGGTGGATTTGGTGACAATCACGGCATAGCCGGTCAGGGCTTCCGCAATCTGGCGGGCAGCCGCGTGCACATATTGAAGGTCTGCAGCGCCGTCACCATTCCGAGGGGGCGTGCCAACCGCAATGAACACCGCTTCCGCGCCGGTTACGGCCTGCGCAATATCATCACCGAAGGTCAGACGACCAGCCTGGCTGTTAGACGCCACAAGAGCATCCAGGCCGGGTTCATAAATCGGAATACGGCCATCCCTCAGGGCAGACAGTCGCTCCGGGTTGGTTTCAACAATGGAAACATTGATGCCGAATTCGGCAAAACACGCCCCGGATACAAGCCCAACATATCCGCCGCCGATCATGGCTATGCGCACTTTCTGTCCTCCGCCTTCTCGCTTCTGCCCTCCCCTCATCCATCAGCGGAATGAGAGGGACGACATATTTCTGTGCCACACCAATGCCCTCCCTCGCCGCGCCCTGCAATGGGGCAGCCGTGCAGCGGGCCTGTTTTGCGCGTGGTTTATGCTGCTCTTTCCACGTCAAATGGGTAGGGAGCCAGTGCAAAGACAGACTTCAGACTTTGACGCGCCCCCCATAGTCAGGCTACGGCAGCTAGAACGTGTTTTGACACTCGCCTGCAGGAGCGGACAACCAAAACGGATGAATATGGTGCTCACTCTCGTGGCCGGACTGGGTCGCGGTACCCTTGCCTTGATACGGGCTGCAGGGTCTCTGGCTCTGTTCGCGCTTGAAGGGCTTTCCCACATTGTGCGTCCTCCCTTTTACGGGCGCGTCTTTCTGGGGGCTTTTCTGGAAACCGGGTTTTTCTCCCTTCCCGTCGTGGCTTTGACCGCCCTTTTCTCTGGTGGGGTGATTGCCTTGCAATCCTATACGGGGTTTGCGCAGTATCATGTGCAAAGCGCCATTGCCGGAATTGTGGTGCTGGCCGTAACCCGTGAACTGGGCCCCGTTCTGGCGGGCCTGATGGTAGCGGGCCGCGTAGGGGCCGCCATGGCAGCACAGATTGGCACCATGCGCGTCACAGACCAGATTGACGCCCTGACCACCCTTTCCACCAACCCCATGAAGTATCTGGTAGCGCCACGCCTGCTGGCGGGCCTGATTGCCCTGCCTCTGCTGGTGCTGGTGGCGGATGTTCTGGGGGTTGCTGGCGGTTTTACCGTATGTGTCATGAAGCTGGGCTTCTCCCCCAACGCCTATATCACCTCTACCCTGAACTCCCTGAAAGCCATTGATGTCACGGTCGGGCTGGTCAAGGCCGCATTGTTCGGGTTCCTGATTGCGCTGATGGGCTGTTACTACGGCTACAACAGCAAGGGTGGCGCAGAAGGCGTTGGCTCCGCCACAACAGCGGCGGTGGTTGTGGCCTCCATTCTGTTGCTGGCCTTTGATTACCTCCTGACAGATCTGTTTTTCTCACAATGAGCACGTCTCTCCCCAAGATCCGCATCCGCGATCTGCACAAATCCTTCGGCACTAAAAAAGTGCTGGATGGCGTTAATCTGGATGTTGCGCAGGGCACATCGTTCGTTATCATCGGCGGGTCTGGCAGCGGGAAATCCGTGCTGCTACGCTGCATTCTGGGCCTGATCATCCCCGATTCCGGCAGTATCGAAATTGATGGCGAAAACATTCTCACCGCCACGGACAAACGCCGTGAGGCCCTGCGCGGTGAAATTGGCATGCTGTTCCAGAACGCGGCCCTGTTTGACAGTCTGCCGGTGTGGGAGAACGTGACCTTCGGCCTGCTGGCCCGCAAGCGGCTGAAGCGCCCGCAGGCACGCGAACATGCCGGGTCCATTCTGGCGCAGGTGGGGCTGGACCCATCCGTGGGCGATCTTTACCCCTCCGAACTTTCGGGCGGCATGCAAAAGCGCGTGGGGCTTGCCCGCGCCATTGCCGCAACGCCGGACATTCTGTTCTTTGATGAACCCACCACCGGGCTGGACCCGATCATGGGGGCGGTAATTGATGGCCTGATTGTGGATTGCGTGAAAAAACTGGGCTCCACCGCCATTGCCATCACGCATGACATGGCCTCTGCCCAACGTATCGGGGATGAAGCCGCCATGCTCTATAAAGGGCAGTTGATCTGGCAGGGGCCAGCCTCGTCCCTCATGCACAGCGGCAACGCCATGGTGGACCAGTTTACCCATGGCCGCCGGGAAGGCCCCATCACCATGGAATTGCGCAAATAAAGGCCACCACCACGCTCCTGCTGGCCCTCTCACACGGGCCGCTACATTTTCTTTCGCTTTTTTGCCGCGCGTGCTTGCCCGCCTTCCTTGCGAATGAGATAGAAGCAGGAACAGATCCTTTCAGGAAAGAGACCATGAAACACGCGGTTATGATGCTGGTATGTGCTTTTGCGCTCTCAGCCTGTGGCATGTTCAAAAGCGAACCCAAGCACCTGACCTCTCCCGCTCAGTGGGAAAAATACGGCTATCACGACCACCTGCACAGCGACCATAAATAAGGCGGCTGGGTAACAGCGTCTTCCTGCTTCTGTTTTTCTGGCCCCTTTCATAATCCCGCTCTTCCAGTCGCCGGAGAAGAAGGAAAAATAGGAAAAACGGTCTCATTCCGCGCTCTTCCGGCGTTGATTGTCATTTAGTCCGTAGCGTTCGCTGGTCTTTTCCCCCTATCAGAGCGCAACCTCCCTGTTGGCTGTCACGTTTGGCTGGGAGTAGTGTTTCTGGCGGGGTGTAGAGAAGACTGATGATCAGCAAGCCGTTTCGTGCGTTTTTCCCTGTTCTGGCCGTTCTGTTTCTGGGGCTGCTTTTCCCTCCCCTCCTCTCTCATAGCCAGGTCTGGGCGGCCGAGACGGATACAAAGCAGGTCTCTCAACCTGCCACTCCCGCTACGCCGCTCATTTCAGATATTTCTGCCGTGGCTACAGATGCCACGCTGGATCAGATCAATAATGAGATCCGGGCCATCTATCAGGACAGCCTGAAAAACTACTCAAAGAGCGAAAACGCAGCGGTTTTTGCGGCTCTTCTCAAACGCGCCACGGCAGTTTCAACCCGTACGGACGCATTGCTCGCCAAGATAAAACCCTACGAGTCCGTTTATCAGAATTTTCTGGACATCCTTGGTCAACCTCCCGGCAAGGATGCGCCGCCCGAAGCCGCCTCAATTACGGAACAGCGCAAGACTCTGGCCGCCAAACAGCGTGATATTTCCGGGCGTATTACGCGGCTGAAGCTCTATCAGCTTGAAGCCCAGCAACTGGTGGATGAACTCCGCCAGCACGGCACCGCCATTCAGCAGGCCACCCTTACACAACGGTTTCCTTCCCCGCTGGGTATCCCGTTCTGGACACAACTCATCGCCACATCTGGGGATGATACGGATCGTTTCTCCAGCATTGTGCAGGAAACCGGTGCAGTTCTTATTGAGGCCTTCCGCGGCACCCACGCCCTTTGGACATTGGGTGGCCTGGTTGTTGGCGGCCTGCTGCTGACGCTTTACTTCTTCTGCCATCATCCGGTGCGCATGCTGGTGGCCCGGTTTCTGCCAACGGGCCGCATCCGCCCTATTGCCGCAACCGTTCTATGCGCCGCCATTAGTGTGGCAGCATGGGCATTTGCCTTCCGCATTGTGTGGGGCGCCATAGCGTTCAATAACCCGGCCTTGGGAGAAGATCTGGACACACTGGCCGATATGGTCGCGTCTCAGGTGCCTCTTTGCGGCTTTGTTATTGAACTGGGCATCAGCCTGCTGGCCAGCAAGCCGGAATGGCGGGTGTTTCCCATGCCGGACAAGGTTGCGCACAATCTGCGGCTGTTTCCCATCTGGTTTGCGGTCGCCCTGATTGTGCGCGGCGTTCTGCGCTATGTGGACACCAAAAGCGGACTGAGCATCCTGCCGGTACAGTTGCTGGACGGGCTTTATACGCTGGCCGTCAGCCCCTTGCTGTTCGCCATTCCGCGCCAGCTCCGCATTTCTGCCGAGGAAGGCTCCGGCAGCCACCCTACGGTGGCCCCATTCCTGCGCACAATTGCCATGACCATTTCCATTGTGTGCTGGCTGGCTGTTCTTTCTGGCTACATTCCGCTGGCCTACACCATTATCTCATGGGTTTCGGTCATGGCCATCACCATGACAGCCCTGTTGCTGCTTGCCCTTCTGGCCACAGCGCTGGGCAGCAGCGTCTTTCCCTCTCACGGGCCGATCGGGCAGCATCTGGTGCAACTGGGGCTTGCGGCGCGACTCGTGGATCAGGCCAGCGTTGTTATTCCCGGTTTGATCAGCGTGTTTCTGCTGGTTGTGGCGTTTTCCGTTGCCACAGCAGGCGCGGACTTTGACCCAACACAGGTTGGCAACCGCATTCTTTTCATCTTCCGTGGGCAAAATGGGGCGTCCACAGAAGGCAGTTTCAATATCTCGCTGGACACCATTCTGCTTTGTGCGGTTTTGCCCATTATCGGGCATTACGCCATTCGCATTCTCAAAAACTGGTTCCGTCAGCGCTTTTTTCCCACCACGCGGCTGGATATCGGGGCGCAGGCGTCCATCCTGAGCATTATCACCTATTCCGCATGGATTCTGGTGGGACTGAGCATGGCGTCGGCCCTTGGCGTCACCATGAAGAGCATGACATGGGTGGTCAGTGCGCTTTCCGTGGGGATTGGTTTTGGTCTGCAATCCATCGTGCAGAATTTTGTGTCCGGCATTATCCTGATGGCCGAACGCCCCGTCTCCATTGGGGATGTGGTGGATATTGCGGGCGCACATGGTGAAGTTGCCCGTATCAGCGTACGATCCACCAATATCAAACTGGCTGACGGCTCCACCATGATTGTGCCGAACTCCCAGTTCATCACCTCTGCCGTGCGCAACGCCACGCGAGCCGAAAAGCCGGGCGTATTTACCCTCACCCTCCAGCTTCCGTTTGCGTCTGATCTGCAAAAAGCCATGGATGTGATGGTGGCCACCCTTGCCGCGTGCAAGAATGTTGACCCGCAACTGACCCCGACCGTAAGCATTTCCTCCGTAACCGATGGCTCTGCCCTGTTGACGGGCACAGCCCGCGCCCGCACAGGGCTGGACGCCGCTGCGGTAAGAAGTGAAGCCCTTTATGATCTGTGGCAGGCCTTTCAGAACAACCATATCCCCATCACGGTGCCGACCTCCTTGGCAGCCCCTAACAGCTAACAAAAAAGCCGGGTTCAGAACCCGGCTTTTTCTTTCCAGTGCAGGGAATATCGCTCGGTATGGCTAAAATACCGGCTGGGCCACTTCCCTCACCACCCGTCCGGCTGATTAGCGGATCTGATCTTCGTGAATGGTATCCAGATCTGTAAAGCGTGTGTATTCGCCTTCAAAATACAGATGTACGGTGCCGGTTGGTCCATGTCTCTGTTTTTCCAGAATCAGTTCTGCCTTGTTATGCACCAGCCCCATCTTACGCTGCCAGTCATCAAGGGCCGCTGAGTATTTATCCATGGAATCGAAGGCCGTTTCCTTGGGCATGCGCTGCTGCAGATAATATTCATCACGATAGACAAACATCACGGCATCAGCGTCCTGCTCAATCGAGCCAGATTCACGCAAGTCAGACAGCATAGGGCGCTTGTCTTCCCGGCTTTCCACCTGACGCGAGAGCTGGGAAAGTGCGATAACCGGCACTTCCAGTTCCTTTGCAATGGCTTTCAGCCCCTGCGTGATCATCGAGATTTCCAGCACACGGCTTTCTGGGCGCGTGCCCACGGAAGGACGCATCAACTGAAGGTAATCGACCACCACAAGGCTTAGCCCTTTAGTCCGCTTCAATCGGCGGCAGCGTGTCCGCATGGCGGAAAGGGAAATGGCCGGTGTGTCATCAATCACCAGCGGCAGGCGCGCCAGTTCGCGGCTCACGCGCACAAACCGGTCAAACTCCTTCTGCCCAATATCACCACGACGGATACGTTCGCTGGAAACCTCGGACTGTTCTGACAGAATACGGGCGGCAAGCTGTTCCGCCGACATTTCCAGCGAGAAAATGGCAACGGCCCCTTTGGGCTGCACCCCCGGCCCTTTATCCTCAGCATCCTGCATCAGAGCGCGTGCAGCAGAGAACGCAATCTTGGTGGCCAGCGCCGTCTTGCCCATTGCGGGACGTCCGGCGAGAATCAGAAGATCAGAGGGGTGCAGGCCGCCGGTTTTCTTATCAAAATCACGCAGGCCGGAGGTCAGGCCGGAGACGTGTCCTTCGTTCTTGAACGCCTGCTCCGCCGTATGAATGGCGTTGGCCAGCGCACGGTCAAAACCGACAAAACCGCCATCCTGCCCTTTTTCAGTTGCCAGCCGGAAAAGCGCCTCTTCCCCTGCCGCAATCTGGTCCGGGCCGGACAGATCAGACGTTGCACCGAAGGCGTTGTTGACCACGCCCTCGCCAATATCAATCAGTTGCCGCCGAATCCACGCATCATGAATGGCGCGCCCGTAATCCCCGGCATTGATGATCCCCACCATGGAGGTCAGCAGCTTGCCCATATAGGCCATGCCACCCACCTCGGAGAGGATACCTGAGTTTTCCAGTTCCGCCCGCAAAGTGACCGGGTCTGCCAACTGGCCATTTTCAATGCGGCGGGCAATGGCATCATAAATGCGGCCATTCACCTCGTTGGCGAAATGTGCGCCCGTCAGAAAATCAGACACGCGATCATACGCGCGGTTGTTGGTCAGCAACGCGCCAAGCAGCGCCTGCTCCGCTTCAAGGTTGGCAGGCGGCTGGCGAAGAGAGAGCGACAGGAGCGTTTCGTCTTCCGGCCGCGCGGGGGCTGTTTTGGTCATACTCACGCCGTTGGTTCTAACAGGTCTTCATTATGACGTCTGCATACGTTGTGGCAGCTTTCACGCCACACAAGGGGGGTTGTTTCCGCACACAGAGTCAGGCGATGCCGGACTTAAATATCGTAAGGGCTATCAGGCCTCTCATCAGTGCGCTCACTTGATCAGAGTCCCCCACCGCCTCCCCGCTTCACAAGCGAGAGGCCGCCTGATCAAGCGCATCAAACGCGGTGACGATATGGTAAAGTGAACTGGTTGGGATGGCCGTTACGGCTGGCTGGCCTGCCGCATCCAACTGGTCCAGCCACGTGCCCTCCGGGCAGCCGGTGAAATAGCGGGTCAGTAGAGTGTCCGCCATCCGGGCGGCCAAATGATCTGCGGTGTCCTGCGGGTTGACGGTTAACACGCCACGCAGAGCCTCCCCCTGCACCCACAGACGGGACGAGGCTTTCAGGACTGTCCCATCCCGGCCTATGCCGTCATACGCAAAAGCGGTGTGAACATTCACACCATGCTGCAGCGCAAACGCGTAGAGGCGCTGACTTTGGTGCGCTGTCTGCACCCCGCTCAACCGTGTGTATTCATGCAGCAGCCATACCCATTCAAAATGATGGCCGGGCTCCACCCAGTTTCCGGCTTCTCCGGGGGCAGGTTGCCAGTTCTCCGTAAAAAACTCCCCCAATATGCCTGTTTCAGCATCCTGAAAGCGCGTGCTGAACAACGCATACAGATCATGTGCCATTGCCAGATCTGCCGTGTCCCGGGTGGTCTCATACAAGGCCAGAACGGCTTCCAGCAGATGCATATGGGGGTTCTGCTGACGGGGAGCGTCCTTTTGCGGCAGCGTATTGAAAAAGCCACCAGTAGGCGCGCCCATATGGGCCTGAATCCAGCATAGGGTCTCCCGTGCCAACGCCACGGCATCACCGCTCTTGTCCAGCCTGCCGTACCACGCCAGAGCAAACACCACGAAAGCAAGATCATACAGATCCGCTGTGGCATCCAGAACGCTTCCCTCCGACGTCAGGCGGCACACCCACCCTCCATCTGGGGCGCGTGCTTTCAGCAGAAAGTCGAAAATCCCTGCTGCGCACGCCTCCGCCTGCTTCCAGCCGCGCAAACTGGCCCATGAAAACACAAAAAGCTGCCGGGCCTGCACCCGCACGCGCTTGAAAGGGGGTAACGCAGGCACACCGGCCAGGGTCAGGCTTTCCTGTGCTCCCCGCATGGCCGGGTGACTCGGCGTTCCATCACAGCCGGTTGAGGCCCAGAACGGCAAAGCCTGCTCAAACAGCCAGCGCTGAAAACGGTCCCGCACTGTCTGCAAAGCAGTCCCCTGCCCGGAAGCAACTGACGAACCGATGGGGGCTCTTTGAAGACCCTGCGGCATCACGCACCGCGAATCCGGCCAATGGTGGATGTTGTGGAATGGCCCTGTGCCAGATCCGCCAGCACCAGCCTACCTCCGGCGGCGGTGACCACATCAGCCCCCACCACGTCTTCCGGTTTGTAGTCCGCACCTTTGATCAACACATCCGGCATCAGCGCCTTGATGGTTTCCAGAGGCGTATCTTCCTCAAACGCCACAACTGCGTCCACATACCGTACGGCCGCCATCACCCGCGCACGGGAATCCAGCGTGTTGACCGGGCGCTCCGGCCCTTTCAGGCGACTGATGCTGGCATCCGTGTTCAGGGCCACCACCAGTCTGTCACACGCAGCACGGGCTTCCGCCAGCAGGCTGACATGGCCGGGGTGCAGAATATCAAAGCAGCCATTGGTGAACCCCACCTTCAACCCTCGTGCCTGCCAACGCTGAACCTGTGCCCGCGCCGCTGCCAACGGCAACAGATGAGGGGCTTCATCAGGGCCGGACTGTTCATCCAGTTCATGCAGCACTTCCTGAATATCCGCCGTGGCAGTGCCCAGTTTGCCCACCACAACCCCAGCGGCGGCATTGGCCACCCGCATGGCCTGCTCAAACGAAAGGCCGGAGCCAACCGCCAACGCCATGGTGGCAATCACCGTATCGCCAGCGCCGGAGACATCAAACACTTCCCGCGCGCGGGTAGGAATGGAGACAACCGCACCATTCCGCTGCACCAGCATCATGCCTTTTTCAGAACGCGTGGCCAGAATGGCGTCAGCCTCCGCATCCGCCATCACCTTGCGGGCTGCGGCGTCCACCATCGCCTCGGTTTCCACCGGCAGACCTGAAGCCTCGGCCAGTTCACGGGCATTGGGGGTAATACAGGTGGCCCCGCAATAGAGGCGATAATCTGATGATTTTGGGTCCACAAACACCGGGATATTCCGGGCCTTTGCGACACGGAACACGGTTTCCAGCACCTGCGGGCTGCAAACCCCTTTGCCGTAATCAGACACCACAACGGCCTGCACGCCTTCAATACGTGCTTCAAGAGCCGCGCATAAATCTGCGGCTTCGCTCGCCTGCAAAGGCAAACGGCTTTCCTCGTCCGTCCGCACCACCTGCTGATGGGCGGCTATAAACCGGGTCTTGCAGATTGTGGGCCTGCTGGTGGTGCTCACGGTGGCATCCACCACATTCGGGCGTGCTGCCAGAGCGCTCCTTAACAGCCCTCCGGCCTCATCATTCCCCACCAGCCCCACCAGAATGGCACGGCCACCCAATGCCGTTACGTTACTGGCCACGTTCCCGGCCCCGCCAGCCATTTCCCGCCGCTTGTCCAGCAACAGAACCGGCACCGGCGCTTCCGGCGAAATGCGCTCCATGCTGCCGTATAAAAAACGGTCCAGCATCACATCGCCAACACACAGAATGGAAACAGCCGAAAAATCCATCAGGCTCAGGCTCCAAACGTCCCAACAAATTCTTCAAGCCCGGTTTGCCGCCGGGTTTTCAGGCGTCCGGCAGTCAGAATGGCGCGGGCTTCAAAAATGGCACGGTCCAGATCCTTGTTCACCACCACATGATCAAATTCGTGCCAGTGGGAAATTTCATCACGCGCGGCCGCCATACGCCGGGCGATTTCATCCGGATGGTCAGACGCACGGGAGGTCAGACGGCGCTCCAGTTCTTCCAGCGATGGTGGCAGCACAAACAGGCTGACAACATCATCCGGCAATGCCTGACGCACCTGCTGGTGGCCCTGCCAGTCTATATCGAACACCATGTCCTGCCCTGCAGCCAGCGCTTCCTCCACGGGAGCGCGGGGCGTGCCATAGCCGCGGCCAAACACAATAGCCCATTCCAGCAACTGGCCTGTCGCTGCCATTTCCTCGAACTGCTCCATGGTGCGGAAGTGGTAATGCACGCCTTCCTTCTCACCTGGCCGTGGCTGGCGCGTCGTGACGGAAACGGAGTGGCGCAACTGGGGCTCGGAGGCCCGCAAGGCGTTGGCAATGGTCGATTTTCCTGCCCCGGACGGAGCGGAAATCACAAAACAGACTCCGCGCCGTTTCAACCTCGCCCCTGCTTCAGACGTTCTGCCCTGCACCATACCGCGTTCCAACTCCCGTGTTGCTCACCCGCCAGCAAACGCTTGGGAAAGCATGGCCTTGGCCGCCATGCATGCCCGCTTTGCCCTGTGGCGTGCAGCCCTTCTAACAGTCTCGCGTTAAGAGAGCGACCATGAAACATAATACCGTTCTGATAACCGGAGCCTCCTCCGGCCTCGGGCGCTCACTGGCCCTCACTCTGGCACGGCCTGGACGCATGCTGCATCTGGGCGGACGGAATGAGACACGGCTGATGGAAACCGCCCGGCAGTGCATCTCGCGCGGAGCAGGTGTGGACATCGCACGATGCGATGTCGCCGACCAGCATGCCATGGCGGAGTGGGTGAAAAGCACCGGGCAGCTTGATCTGGTATTGGCCTGCGCAGGCATTACCGGGGGCACCCGCAAGCCCGAAACGCCGGATGATGCCCCTTACGAGCCTGACGAACAGGTACGACGCTTTTTTGCCACCAATATGGATGGCGTTCTGAACACTGTTTTGCCCGCCATGGCGTTGATGCGCCGCCAGCCCCGTGCGGCAGATGGCATGCGCGGGCGAATCTGCGCCATTTCCTCCGTTGCGGGACTGGTCTCTTATCCCGGCACGCCGTCCTATGGCGCGGCGAAGGCGGCAGTTGACCGGTTTATGGTGGCCACTGGCGGGAATATGAAACAGGCAGGTATTCTGTGTTCTTCCGTGGTCTGCGGGTTCCTCAACACCCCCATGACGGCGCAAAACCGCTTCCCCATGCCGGGCATGACAGATGTGGATAACGCCAGCCGCCGTATTCTACGTGGCCTGCGCCGCAACGAAAGACGCATTGTTTTTCCATTATGGCTTGCAGCCGGGTCCAGATTTATGGACCTTCTGCCTATACGGCTGGCGGAAGCCTATTACACCCATCAGCCCACCGGGGCTGCGGGCACCATGCCAGAGCCGGACCTGTCATGACCCTTTTAGCCTGAGGACCCTCCCCGGCATGAACCATCAGTCCACCCCCGTTTCCGCTTCTTCTCCCGGTGGCCTGATGGAAGAGCTTTCAGCCGCATCCGTGCGCGAACCCGTGCCCGCTGCACTGAAGACCATGAAGATGGACCGTGTCTTCTGGAGCCATTTTTCCCCCAACCTCGGCCCCGGCGGCTGGGTGACGGGAGCGTTGCTCACCAGCATGGGGCTGGATTTCAAGACCGGGGTGCTCGCTATTGTGCTCGGCAACATAATCGGGGCGCTACCAGTTGCCCTTGCTGCCGCCATTGGCCCCGCCATGGGGCTGACACAGATGGAGGCCTCCCGCCGGGCGCTGGGGCAGATTGGTATCCGCCCTCCTGCCTTCCTGAACTGGATCTATTGCGTCGGGTGGGATGCGGTAAACAACGTGCCCGCCGCCACAGCCCTGATGGCGCTGTTGCTGCTGGGCGGCATTTCCTCCCCTTTCTGGCTGGCTCTTGGTGTTCTGGCCGCAACCCAGATGGTGGCCTCCATTTACGGGCATCACGTTGTGCAGCTTTTGCAGAAATATCTGGGCGGGGTACTGCTGATCACCTTTGCCCTGATGGGCATTACGCTGGCGGTGGAAGGGACGGCCCCCATAGCGGCCCATCATCCCGTAAGCTGGCAGACTTTTCTGCTGGCCACAGGCGTTCTGGTCAGCTTCAATCTGTCTTGGGCATCCTATTCTTCTGATTACACGCGGTATCTGCCAGCGTCTTCCAGTCCGAAAAAAGTAGTGCTTCTGGCGTTGGCGGGGCTTCTGGGTTCCGCCATTCCGTTCCAGATTCTGGGTTTACTTACGGCGGGCAGCGTGGCGGACCCATCGCCCACCGCCGTTATTGCCTCGCTTCAGCAGGCCATGGGGCCTCTGGGGGCCGTGGCGCTGGCAGCCATTGCGCTGTCTTCCATCACCGGCAATTCGTTCAATGATAACACTGCCAGTTACAGCCTGATTTCCGCGGGCCTGCATGTGCCCCGCGTGGCTGCTGCCATTCTTACCGCCGTATTGGGCTACGTGCTCGCTGTAGCAGGCGCAGGCCGCTACACCACGCTTTACACAGATTATCTGATGGTCACCATGTACTGGATTGCACCGTGGATCGGCATTGTGCTGGCGGACTGGTATTGTGGAGACCGCACAGTGCATCCGGTTCCACCCGGCTGGACATACGGGGCCACCATTTTTTCCGTGACCGCCGTGCTGACCATCCTGCTCTTTTCAAGCAGCACGCTCTATACCGGCCCCGTCGCAAAATGGCTGAATGGGGCCGATATTGGCTATTACGTTGGCTTTTTTGTTGCCGCAGGCTGGTATGTGCTGGGCATGCGCACGCGGGCCAACTCATAAAGGCCCACCGCCGCCGCGACAGAAACATTCAGACTTTCCATATCACCGGGCATATACAGCCCGGCAATTTCATCACAGCTTTCGCGCGTCAGGCGGCGCAGGCCCTTGCCTTCCGCCCCCAAGACCAGCGCCACACGGCGGCCTTCAAAAGAAGGACCATCCAGCAAGCCGCCGCCTGCATCCAGCCCCACGGTCCAGCACCCGCCTTTCTGCAAGGCTTCAATCGCACGGGACAAATTGACTTCCCGCACCATGGGCACGGTTTCCAGCGCGCCGGAAGCAGCTTTGGCCAGCACGGCGGTTTCTTCCGGCGCGTTACGATCCTGCACCACAAGGCAGGCAGCCCCAAAGGCGGCGGCAGAGCGTAGAATGGCCCCCACATTGCGCGGGTCTGTCACCTGATCCAGCACCAGCACTGGCCCCGGCCGTTCCAGCGCCTCATCAAGTGTAAGATTTGGCAGCAGCTTGACCAGCGCGGCCACGCCCTGATGCACGGCCTCCGCCCCCAGCAGCTCATCCAGTTTGGCGCGCTGCGCAAGCTCGGGCTCAATAGTCAGTCTGGCTCCGGCCTCACGCGCGGCAAGCAGAGCGGGGTGATCACCCTCCGTCACCAGCAGACGCTGAAAGACACGACGCGGATTAGCCAGCGCCGCCGCAACGGCATGCGTGCCGAACAACCAGCAGCTCCCAGCTGGTGCGCCGCCCCCTTCCCGTCCGCCAGAGGACTGGTTGCGCTGATGACGGGACGAACGACCGGAACGGGGATTACGCATAAGAACCTTTGATCTCTCTCACTCTTTCCCCTCCCCTACCGCATGTTTCGGTTGCGGGGCTATCCCTTTTGCCGCTGGTTTTGCAAACATGCCCGACGCTCGGCCAACGCACGCAAGGCCTGCTGCGTAGCCTCCGTCAACGGAGCAGGCAGAGCATCCAGCGCAAACCAGCCGACTGCTGCCAGAGCCTCCGGCTCCTGCACCTTGGGTTCACCGCGCCACTCTTCCACCAGATAAACAGGGGCAACCCAGTGCTGCCCCTGTGCCTGATCTATCTGGTCCACCACGCATAGAAGCGTCTGTGGCGTGATGCTCAACCCGATTTCTTCCTGAATTTCACGGGCTACGGCTGCGGGCACTGTTTCAAACGGATCAACCTTCCCACCCGGCAGCCCCCAATGATGCGCTTCCGGGTTCCGCCGCCGCTGGACCAAAAGCAGTTTACCCTCCCGCAGGATGGCCGCACCGCACCCAACGCGTGGAACTGTCATTTGATCTCTCCCTCCAGCCACGGCTGTACTTTCCGCTCAGATTTCCATTTTTCTTCTGCTCACCGCCCTCCTTCAGGGCAGAGGCGGCAAGGTGGCATCAACCGTAATCGGGTGATCGCCAGAAAGAATGGCTTTGACTTCTGCCTCTGTCGCCACGGCAGGCGGAGAGCCACGCAAAGGCATGCGTGCTGTCTCACGCACGGTCAACATGGTCAGGATGCCAATAACGGCTGCCCCCATCAGATAATAGGCAGGCATCATCAAATCCCCGGTTGTGCGCACCAGCCACGCTGTAACCAGCGGTGTTGTGCCCCCAAACAGGGAAACGGAGAGGTTGAAAGCAACAGAAAGCGCCGTGTAGCGCACGGGCGTATAAAACAGAGCAGGCAGCGTTGAGGGCATGGAACTGGTAAAACACACCAGAGAAAGCCCCAGCAGCATAAGACCAAGAAAAATAAGAATATTATTGTGGCTCTGCACCAACAGAAGCGAGGGAACAGCCAGCAGCAGGATCGCCAGACAGGCCCCGATGATCATAGGCCTGCGCCCCAATTTGTCACTAAAGAGACCACCCACCACGTTCAGCGGCATCATGATCAGCATGACAATAATGATCAGCAACAGGCCTTTGCTTTCCGGGTAACCAAGCGTCACACTCAGATAACTGGGCATGTAGGTCAGCAGCATGTAATCCGTTACGTTGAAGACCAGCACCAGCCCCACGCATTTAAGCAGTTGTGGCCAATGTACACGCAGCAGTTCCGTCCAGCCGGGTTTGTCATGCTCGCGGCTTTCGGCCTGCTCCGCATACGCCTGGAAGGCCGGAGTTTCTTCCAGCTTCATGCGCATATACAGCCCCAGAAGCCCCAACGGCCCCGCCACCAGAAACGGAATACGCCAGCCCCACGCCAGCATCTGGCTTTCTTCAAGCCCCAATTGAAGGGTGGTCACCGTACCCGCTCCGGCCACGTATCCAGCCAACGTGCCGAACTCTAGCCAGCTTCCCATCAGGCCCCGCCTGCGGTCCGTGGAATATTCGGCAATGAAGGTGGCAGCACCACCATATTCGCCGCCTGTAGAAAACCCCTGCACAAGCCGCGCCAGAAGCAAGAGCGCCGGAGCCCCCAACCCGATGCTGTGATAGGAAGGAATAAGCCCGATGGAAAACGTGCCCAGCGCCATGAGAACCATGGTGAATGCCAGCACTTTCTGCCGCCCATACCGGTCCCCCAGCGGGCCGAACACCATGCCCCCCACAGGCCGCACCAGAAACGCGACCGTAAACGTTGCAAATGTTGCCAGAAGCTGGGCGGTGGGATCATTGGACGGAAAAAACACACGCCCCAATGTGACGGCAATGTAGCCATAAACCCCAAAATCAAACCATTCCATGGCGTTGCCCAGAGCCGCTGCTCCTACGGCACGTTTCAGCATATCGCTATCCACCACGGTAATATCATCGGGCTTCATCTGCCTGCGGCGCTTGAACCATCCAAAATGGGCATGCGCCGTGCCAGAATCCTGCATAAGGTTTTCTTCCTCCAAAATTTATCGTGGGTGCGGCGCCTCCGGCTTGCGCAACACCCAACTCAACGCCAAGCGGCCTTTCCTGTTTGCAAGAAAAGCAACTTTTCGCTTCAACTTAATGATTAAAGATAGCGCGCTTATGTGACATAAGTTCAAAAATACGTAAAGGAAAAGAGAGTCATTTTATTTCATGAACTCATGAAAATTAACATCCCCTGAAAACAATAATAACTACTTATTGTATATCTTTTTATTTCATTTATTTCGGTTTAAATATTTTCATAATATTTATAAACTCATATGAATTACTACAGAATGAATTCTTCAGACTCTCCAACCAGCACGAAACGAAGCCTCTCCAAAAGAAATCATGACAGAGAGTATCCTGCGCTCACCATCAAATCGCCTGAAACAGGATGCAGGAGCGCCGGAATGGACAATCCCTTCCCTCGGCGGTATCGCTCTGGCCAGATTAACAGAAAGATATGGAGCGGGTCATGACCTCATCCCGGCCCCCGTCCGAAGGTGCCATTACATTACATCGGAACGATCTGCCGGATGACGTGACGTTCTCTGGCTCCGTGGCCGTTGATACGGAAACCATGGGCCTTAAGCCTTATCGTGACAGGCTCTGCCTTGTGCAGCTTTCCGCCGGAGATGGCACCGCCCATCTTGTGCAGCTTATCCCTCCTTCTCTGGGCGGAACGGGATATGACTGCCCCAACCTGAAAAAAATTCTGGCCGATCCGAGCGTGACCAAAATCATGCATTTCGCACGATTTGATGTCGCCATTCTCCAGCATGCGCTGGGCATTACGGTCAGTCCTGTGGTGTGCACCAAAATTGCCGCGCGCCTTGTTCGCACCTTTACAGATCGGCATGGCCTGGCCGCCCTGTGCCGGGAGCTGCTGGGGGTGGAAATGAGCAAGCACCAGCAGACCTCTGACTGGGGCGCTCCTGACCTCAAGCCCGAACAACTGGCCTATGCGGCGTCCGATGTTCTGTATCTGCATGCACTTTGGGAGAAGATGGATACCCTTCTCCAGCGGGAAGGTCGGCGGGAACTGGCGCAGGCCTGTTACGATTTTCTGCCCGCCCGTGCCCAGCTTGATCTTCTGGGGTATGAAGACCCAGATATATTTTCCCACCGGTCTTAACCCGTTTTAACCCGGACCTCCTGACGCATGACAGAGCTTCTCGCCTCGGAACACGCCTCCCCAACCGCAGCACGCCAGCAAGCCACGCTGACAGCAAACGCTGTGGCCGTTTTGCGGGCAGAACGCGCCGGGCTGGATGCGCTGGAACAGGCCCTGCAGAACCCAAACGGCCTTGGGCGCGCATTTGCGCAGGCGGTGGCACTTATCAGCACTCTACCGGGACGACTGGTTGTAACGGGCATTGGCAAATCCGGGCATATTGCGCGCAAGGTGCAGGCCACACTGGCTTCTACCGGCACCCCAGCCCTGTTTGTGCATCCGGCAGAAGCCTCCCATGGGGATCTGGGCATGGTGCAGGACGGTGACGCCGTTCTGGCCTTTTCCAATTCAGGTGAAACCACGGAACTGGGCGATATTGCCGCCCACACCCGCCGCTGCAAACTGCCTTTGCTGGCCGTTACCAGCAGAGCAACCTCCACGCTGGCCACGGCAGCCGATATTGCGCTCACCCTCCCCTCCATGCCGGAAGCCTGCCCCATGGGGCTGGCCCCAACCACCAGCACCATCATGCAGCTTGCCCTGGGCGATGCGCTGGCCGTTGCGCTACTCCAGCAACGGGGCTTTACGGCGAACGATTTCGGGAATTTTCATCCCGGCGGGCGGCTGGGCATGCGGTTGCGCACCGTGCAGGATCTCATGCGGACCGGCAGTTCCCTGCCAATCGGGCAGGAAAATACGCCCATGCGGGACGTGATTGTGGAAATGACATGCAAAGCCCTAGGCTGCATTGGTATTCTGGACCATAATGGCAAGCTGGCGGGGCTGATCACGGATGGCGACCTGCGCCGGGCGTTGGACCTTGATCTTACCATTACGCAGGCAAAGGATGTCATGAACCGCACTCCGCTCACCATCGGGCCTGATGTTTTTGCGGCGGACGCCCTGCGCCTGATGAACGAGCGTGACCGACCCATTACCTCCCTGTTTGTGCTGAATGCCGAGGGTAAGCCTTTGGGTGTGGTGCACGTGCATGACCTTTTGCGGGCCGGTGTGGGATGACAGAACCGCCCAGAAAATCCCCCCAGCGGGATGATTTTGCCCGTTCGGAAGAAACCATTCGCCAGCAGCGCGAGCGGCTGGCGCCTGCCCAACAGCGCCGGGTTGCGCCTGATGCCGGAACACTTGCCCGCCGCCGCACCCTGTTGCGCTGGGCCAAATGGGTTCTGCCCGCCACCGCCCTGCTGCTGCTGAGTTCCATTGCCGTCTGGCCGGAGGTGGACCGGCTGATCAACGCCAACAGCGCTGCCATTCGGGAAATTTCCAAGGTGAAGATTGAAAGTGGCAATCTGGTGGGCGCCACCTACAGAGGGGTAGACGAACACAACCGCCCCTTCATGGTGACATCAGACAGCGCGCATCAGGTCAACCCGGAACGGATGGACCTGACCAATCCTGCCGCCGATATTCTGACACAGGGCGGAGACTGGATTCTGGTGCGCTCACAAAAAGGCGTATACATGCAGCACGCGGATATTCTTGATCTGACAGGAGAAGTAACCCTGTATCGTGATGATGGCCTGATGATGCATAGTCCGGTAGCGGATATTGATATCAAACGTAGCATTATTGCATCGGATTCCTGGGTACGGGCGGAAGGGCCATTTGGCGTGCTGGACGCAAAAGGCTACCTGCTCTCCCAGCATGAAGGCATTGCCCAGTTTCGTGGGCCGGGCCGCCTTATCCTGAATGATGATCGCGGTAGTCATCCCGCTGATGGGAAAGCATCCTGATTATGCCGTCTGTTGCTTTGGTGCGCCTGAAGGCCGCCCCCTTTCAGCTGCCTCGCTATTCTCCTCTGGCATTCGGTGCTGTTCTGCTGGCAACCCTTCTGCCGGGTATGGCCTACGCCCAGTCCATTGATCTTTCGCACGGTGGCCAGATTACTGTTACCGCCGTAGGAGGATTTGACTGGGACCAGAACCAGAAAAAAGTCACTGCCTATGATCAGGCAAAAGCCATCCGTGGCGATGTTACGGTAACGGCCGATAAGCTGATTGCCTATTATCGTAAAAAGACTGCGCCCGATGGCCCCGCCCCCGGCCCTGATGCCGGGACAGACCAGAAGCCTCCCGCACCAGCCAATACAACGGCAGGCACGCCCCCTGCCGCTCCACCCGCGTCAGGCCAACCCGCCGCAGGTGGTGATCCAGACTCTTCCGGTGCGAATGAAATCTATCGGCTGGAGGCCATTGGGCACGTACATATCTACACCCAGACCGATCAGGCCTGGGGGGATAAGGCGGTCTATGACATGGATCAGGCTGTACTGGTCATGAACGGGAAAGCCATGAAACTGGTGACCCCACAGGATCTGCTGACAGCACGTGATTCCATGGAATATTATTCCCAGCAGCGCATTTCCATCGGGCGCGGCAATGCCACCGTTACCACCAATGATGGACGCCAGATTCGAGCGGATGTGCTTGTAGGGTACAGCGCGCCACCTGATAACACCGCTCAACCCCAGAATGGGCAGCAGGATGCCGGTAAACAGACGTCCGGTGATCCACTGAGCAACGGCTCCGGCAAGCTGGAAAAAGTGAACGCCTTTGGCCATGTCTGGGTCAGGACACAGACGGAAATCGTAACCGGGGATCGGGGTGTTTATGTGCCGGATACAGGCATTGCACGGATTGTGGGGAACGTGCATATCACTCGTGGTGCCAACCAGATCCAGGGTGCGGCCGCCATCATCAATATGCATACAGGCCTAGCCACCATGACCGAACACCCCGGCAGCCGGGTAAGCGGGGTTGTGGTGCCCAATAACGGCGATGGGTCAGACAGGAAATAAGGATGACTCAGGAAATTACCTGGACCGCTGAAGAAACAGTGGAAGAACGCATCATCGGGCCGGAACCGGCTTTCTTGAATGCCCAGCACAAACCGGGGCACGGGCTCTTTGCGCACGGAATAGGCAAATCCTACAAGAAGCGCGAGGTGGTGAAGAACGTCTCCATTGAAGTGCATCGGGGTGAAGCCGTTGGTCTGCTGGGGCCAAACGGGGCCGGGAAAACCACCAGCTTCTACATGATTGTGGGCCTTGTGCAGCCAGATACAGGCTCCATCACGCTGGACGGCGCCGATATTACGCAGTTGCCCATGTATCGTCGGGCGCGGCTCGGGATTGGCTATCTACCGCAGGAAGCCAGCATTTTCCGTGGCCTGAATGTTGAGCAGAACATTATGGCGGCTCTGGAAGTGGTGGAGCAGGACCCGGACAAACGGGAAGTGATGCTGGATGGCCTTCTGAGCGAATTCGGTATTTCTCACCTTCGTCGCTCTCCTTCTCTGGCGCTCTCGGGCGGGGAACGTCGGCGTCTGGAAATTGCGCGTGCGCTTGCCAGCCAGCCGCATTACATCCTGCTGGACGAACCTTTGGCCGGGATTGACCCCATTGCCGTGGGCGAAATTCGTGATCTTGTGTCTCACCTGAAAGACCGCGGCATTGGCGTGCTGATTACAGACCACAACGTGCGCGAAACACTTGAGGTCATTGACCGTGCCTATATCATGCATAGTGGGCAGGTGCTGATGCAGGGCGTGCCAGAAGAAATTGTGGCCCATGAAGACGTCCGCCGCGTCTATCTGGGGGAAAGCTTCTCGCTGTAATAGTCAGGGAAGCTGCTTGCAAAACCTGCTGGATCGCTCCGGCCTGCAACAGGCTTCCTTCGCCCCTTTCTCTGGCAGGCATGTATTCCGGCCCCAAAAGCCCGGCCCGCCCGCATGGTGGCCGTTTCCGTAAAAATGATGAGGAACAGAAGCCTCTAGGGGCGGGAAAAACCACCCGACTATGCTTCTTCTCCAGGCCCTATCATGCTTCCACCCCACGTAGGACAGCATGATTTTCAACAGGTGCTCGACACTTGACCGCTAACTCATCGCAAGATTGCCCCAAACGGGGGAAATGTTAGCGATGGATAACCGGCGGCGGAAGATCCACGTGTGGAGGCTGTATCAACGGGATAGGCGGCGCGGGAGGCGCAGGCGGTTCGGCCTGCTTTTTCTCTTTCACCACATCCACCGGAATAAGCACCCGTTCCATAATAACCGGTGGCTTGCTGTGCATCATATGCCACATGAAGGCACCGTAGCCTGTGGCCAGAACACCAAGCACGACAAGTTTGGCCCGCCAGCTACGACGCATTTTAGGCATATTGGCAGGTGGGCTTGAACGTAAAAGCATGATGTCCTTGTCTGGCTTGCAACTCTGCTTCGTTTGTACGCGGTAGCCGTTGCGGGCAGCAACCCCACATCAGCAGTTTTTTGCGCTGCCTGCATAATCATTGGAATGGCGAGGGAACTGTCAGCCTTGGTGATGCATTAAATCTGTAACAAAAGAATGGACACACCCGCGAGAGCGTGCCCAAATAAACTTCAGATCATGCAGACTCCATGGTTGCATGATTGACGGTTAAAGCCGCCAGCGCCTGAAAACAGGCCGCAACACCGTGTGGCTCATGATTCAGGCGCGACGGTCCTGCTTGTAACAGACAAGGAAGGACATCCGAATGCATATTCATGTTTCCGGCAAACAGATTGATCTGTCTGACGCACTCAAGCACCGCGTCAATACCCATATGGGCAATCTGGCGGACCGGTATTTTGACAAGGCACTGGAAGCCAAAGTCACCTTCAGCAAGGCGCGTTCCTTTTTCACGTGCGATATCAATGTCCATGCCGGACGCGGCCTTACATTGCGAGGTGAAGGGGAAGCAGCGGACGCCAATACCGCGTTTGATGACGCTGCCGAGCATATTGCCAAACGGCTGCGCCGTTACCATCGGCGCGTAACGTCCCACGCTCGTGCCACCAAGAGTGATGCCATTCCCGAAACAGGCCGTTCCTATGTCCTGCAACAGCCCCCACCGAACAAAAAAGGCAAAGCAAACGGACACGCCAATAAAACACAGGCCGCCACAGACGAAGCCGAGGAACAGGAAACATACGCCGCTATAATCGCGGAACACACCACGGACATCCCTCACCTCAGCGTCAGCGAAGCCGTGATGCGACTGGACCTTGCAGCAAGCACCATCCTGCTGTTCCGAAACCGCAAAAATCAACAGATCAACGTGGTCTTCCGCCGAGATGACGGAAATATCGGCTGGGTAGATACGGGGCCTGGTTGAGTTTGTGCTTGACTGGATAAAGCCTTATTAGTCGAGGAATGCTGCCCATAACACGGCATCATTCCTTCATGGGCTGAGGACATTCACAGTCGCACGAAGAAGGAAAACCCATCCACAGAATAGTAGGACAACAACTCCTCTCCTTCGAGATAACGATAAAGAACGGCCTGATAGTTCTTTTTGATATGCTCTCAAAGAGAGACAAGCGAAGTTGTTGCTCGCCATCAGGGAAAATATTGGCTGGGGTAGCCTTGCCCTAATTATGTTTATGACTTTTCCAGATATGGTATCCAGAACAAGATCAAATAATAAAATCGAATAACACACACCTTGACAATGATGAGTCAAAAGGCAAGCCGTTTTCAACTTAGGGGGCTAAAAACCCCTATTTTTATTTTTCCAATAGTAGCAGTATCAATAGGTTACGATTTTTATACAAGAGGAAAAAGAGGGTTTTTAGAACCCTCCACTTATGCGACAGAGATATTGTTTACTCGCTCTCCTCATTTTCCTACACCAAAAATACCTCTCCTACTATTTAAGTAAAAAATTAGAGAATTTTTCTTTGTATTTCTCGGAAATATTTATATTGCACTTACTTAAGTAAGATATAAAGTTTTGAGTGTTGTAGTTATATTTTTTTATAAAATTATCGTAGTTTGTGGAATCTCTATAATATTCCATAGTTCTGTATTCATCAAAATCCTCAAATTCAAGAGACGGTAGATCAAAAAAATTAGTCATCTCTTTTGTTCTACTATCAATAGCCAAAAACAATGCGGGAACACCTGATAGAATTGCCATGACGTTCCCGTGGAACCGCGATCCAATACTAAAATTATATTTTTTGCTATTTAATAGCCATGTGTCCACATCAAAATAAATACTTTTACTATCCTCAATCCATTTATCTATCTCACTATCTGAACCATTTATATTTTGTATGTAATCAAAAGTTTGCTCAACAAATCCATCGCAATTTTTACTTAGATATTTCAATACTTTATATTCTTTTTCAGTCAGATCCGTATCAAATGTCCGAAAATTGGAAACAGCTTTTCCATATTTATAGTCTTTTAGAAAATCAAATGAGTTTTGGTAGAGAGGGATCTGATATAATGAAGGACACCCAATTACTTCCATATTCCTTATGCCGTTTTTATATAAAATATCATATGTATATATTCCTCTTACTGCAAAACAGGTTTTCTCCTCCATTCCTTTTAATATGCTTATGATTTCCGGATGGAGACAAAAGTCTTTTTTAAAATATTTTGACTGCAAGCCAATGCTAATCGGAACAAGAGGTTTATCTCCAGCCTTTTCCAATTGCTTTGTTAAACTAAGCCACGGTTGCACATTTTCACGCAGCCATATCAGTTCTGTCGTAATAAATTGGTCAAAATTACTGAGTGTTCCCTCTTCTGCATCTTCTGAAACAATTTCACATTCCAGGAGATTTATTATTGAATTCGTGAACACGATATTACCCGTATTCCACCCTACAGCTTCTATTTTTTCTTCAAGAGAGGAATATTGTTTTACAGTTTTTGCAAAAAACCCGGTTTTCATAAGATTACCTACCCTCTTCAGACAAACAAAACATTTAGATCTACAACCTTAGACCCATTTCGTTGTTACAACCACTCAGAAGAGAGTGAGAAAAAATCGCATTTGCGACAGGTAGGAAGCCAGATAGATATAGATAGTGAAGACATCTGGCGCAGGTAGATGTCGCAGCTCTCTATTCCCGAGAAAATACCGACCACCGAAACTCTGTGCCAGAAGCCTCAAGCTTATAGAAAGGTTTCAAGAACAACCATCTAGACCGATGCCTTCGCCCCCGCCCTTGCTCTTTTCTTCCCACGAAAAGAGCAAGGGCACCTGGGTATTAATGGCGTGATACTTTTTCTATTTCCGTATTCACTTTTTCCATGATTTTTCGGCGCGCTTTAGGGGCAAGCATTTTGTACCCATCATGCAGAGACCGCATGGCACGGGCTTTATAATCTTCCACAAGATTACTATCCAATCGCCCCAGAGCCCATATGTGAGTGTTCACTTCAACCATCATAAGCTGCTCAATAACATCATTGCGCATTCGCGATGTTACTCTTGGCTTCAAGTAATCAAAAATATCAAAATGTACAAACAATTTTTCGTCTTTTGCAAGGATATCCTGCCCTAGCCTTCCTTGCCTATAATAGTAATAATCCTTCGCCGTCGTTACAATGCGCCGTGCCAAGCTCAGAGCTTCAAACTGAAAAGGAAGATCATCAAAACGTTTTATATGTTCCGGAAAAATAATCTTGTTTTCAGTCAGAAGTTCTTTCGCATAGATGCGCCGCCAGATAGTAGGCTGGCCTGTCAGCAGACTGAGCGGATTATCAACAATACCAGATCTTTTAAACAGGCCATCACGTCCTGCGTAAATATCGTTGCTATTGGCAATCAGTCCGCCTTCATATGCAAGGCAGTACCCTCCCTGGGCAACATCTGCTGCATTTTCCACAGCCATTTTATACAGATCGAAATACATGTCTGGGGTAACCCAGTCATCACCGTCCACAAACCCGATAAACTGCCCACGTGCAACGGCCATCCCTGCATTTCGTGCAGAAGCACATCCTCCGTTGGCCTTATGCACAACAACAACACGCTCCGGAAATTTCTGAGCATAACTGTCGGCTATTTCTCCGCAGGCATCTGGAGAACCATCATCCACCACAATAATTTCCAGCCGCTCCAATGTCTGCTCAACCAGACTGTCCAGACATTGCGGAAGCTGAGCGGCAACACCATAAGCCGGCACAATAACAGAAACAGCTATTTTAGGCTGAGGCTTATCAAAGCCCCGCCCACGTCCACTTGCATGAGCAAGATAGAGAAAAGAGACGTGAGGACGTAATTGTTCCGAGATATCATAAATGCTGCATGAAAATGGGATCTCTGTCGTGAGTGCTTTAATTTTAAAATGTTTAATCAGAGTCCAAACAGTCGGATAATACGCATCATCGATCCGCACGAAATCAAGTATTTCAACATCTTTTGCTGCGGCAAGAAACGCATCCAGACTTTCATAAATCGAAACACGAGGATCCGTTCCAAACAAGCCGGTCAAGGATGCACGAAGGAAAAAATCCGGCTCGACCACATAAACAGAAGCTTCCGGAGCGTAATGAAGGTGAAGCAGACATTCCAATCCGGATCGACCACCCACAAACAATCCGACACCATTACGTTTCTGAGAACAAAAACGTGGACCGAACCATGAATGTTCCAAGCGCCCGACATCCTCGTCTCTAATATGCGCAGGAACAGAAAGTGGTATTTTACGAATATGACTATGAAAATTGGAAAAACGGATCATCAGCCTGTTCTCGCTATCAGGAGCCGGAAATGTTGGACATTTTGTTCATCAGATTGCCCAATCGCCTTTTGGCAGCTCCCACCAATCGCTTGGGATGTATGACTGGACGCGCGTCCCCGCTGGCAAGCAGACTGGACTGAGCTTCAGAAGAGGCTTCATCTTCTTTTTCGTGCACAGCAAGCGTGTCTTTAACCAGCGCAAGACGATCATTATTTTTCAGGAAAAGAGACTGTCTGATTTCCCATGGGTTCTCAGAAAAAACTCTATGATACGTTGCAAACCAGTCTTCCGGGATGGTCGCGTATAGTTCACAGGCCTTCGTGAAAAATTCCTGCCTTTGCGGGAGGAGCACATTTTCTCCGCACCAAATAATCATACGCGTCATCAAACTGACAAGTGCGGCGCCCGCTTCATTATCGATCGAATATTGCTTCCCATATTGAATAGCAAGCTCAACACTTTTGAAAATATGGAACCTACGCTGACTGCGTTCCTGTGTGATTTTACCAGGCCGGTTAATCCGATAATGATAGCCAGTTTCATTCAAAAGACCGATGCGCCTGGCGGCCGCCATTTCGTGAGTATGAGGGGGCAGATCTTCAAAAATCAGCCCTTGTTCAAAACAAATTCCCTCTGCAACCATGAATGCACGGCTCATAACCCGTGTATTGGCGTTAGGCTCCAACCGAAGCAACATGGGTGAGTCTTTCAGCGATGTTGTTTTTGATGGAGCATTCTGCAACAGATCATTCCACAGCCAGTCATCATAAAAGTCACTCAGATGGCTATTACTGTCATCAAAAACCGCGCTTCGGCAGATCACAAGCTCACACTGCTCCTCTGCGGCATAACGCGCCATGCGGGTGTATAGACCCGGTGTCACCACATCATCACTGTCGAGAAAGGCAATATAATCGCCACGTGCATATGACAGACCCGACATTCGGGCTTGAGAAAGACCCGCGTTGGCCTGGTCAATAATGGCAACTGGGTTTTCAACAGTCTTTGCCCACTCAATAGCAAGATTTAAACTGTTGTCAGTTCCGCCATCATGTACAACCAGAATTTCGTGGCGACCCTGTTCTTCACCCATAAGGCTGTTCAGAGTTTCAATAACATAATTTTCTGTATTATATACTGGAACGATAATACTGACGCTCCCCGCCTGAAGAGGAGAAGAGAATTGTTCGTTCTTGAAAACAATCTCGTTATTCTTCATTTTATCTATCTCTCTTTTTCAAACGTCTTTGTTCGTATCAAACGTAATCTTGTTGGCGTTCCACGTCAGCTCAGGACATTACATCTGGAAAGATGAAAAGAATTTTCCCACGCTCAAGAATGCATAAACGCGCCACTAAAAGGCTGCACTCGTCATCTCATCGCGTTGAAATCCTCTTTCATCAGAATCATAATTCTTCCTAAAATCATAAAACATTCTGAGGACTCTTCTCTCTTTCTGGACAACACATTTTATAGCACGTTGCACAGCGTAGTGTTCCTGTATGGGAGCATCATGGTGGGAAATATTTTCGTATCCAAATCTCTTACGGATATAGCCCCAGAAGCTCTTTGGACGCAAGAACCGCCCTGCTTTTGCAAGCGAGACATACCACCGAGCTGAAGCTTCTTTTCAAACAGGATGCAGCACACCAAGTCTCGCAGAAACCCTCCCGAGACAGTCCCCTGTGCGCACCTTAGATACGGTTGAAGCGCGGGAGTGCTCAGAAAAACGTCCTGATCGGGGATACTAAAGCGCTGCAATGAACAGAAATATGAACTAACCCCCGCATTTCTGTCCTCCTTGATACGCTCATTCACGCTTCCCCTCCTCTTACGCAGATAACACTGTTACCAGTGTAGAACTGAGAACACCTTATTTCCAATAAAGTGCTGCCTCTATATGTTTACTCTTTTCTCTCCAAAAAACGATATCTAAACTAGACTGTTGCCTTTTCTCAATTCTTTCAAATATTAACTTAATGCAATATGGTTATGGAAAAATATTTTGTCACCTTTAACTGATTAGACAATATATTAACCGCGTTTGTTAAAATAATGACACTATCATTTTTTTGCAGCGAACCGAAGACCGGTCTTCGGTTCATTAGGCTTCTGTTCCGGTTGGCTTTGTTGCATTAACATAGTCTTGCCTGGATCCATGATTTGAATAGGCAATTTATAATTTCTCACGATAAGCAAGCATCTCCATCAGCTTAACCTTACCGGGATCACAAACTCACGAGGAAAGGGACACACTGGCACAGTGGCCCCTACAGTCACAAAACGAAGCCATAAAAACTCGATTTATGGCATCAGCTTTAACGTTTCGTTAACGGCTTCTGTGGGCGCTTCCCTAAAAGCCTTTACTTGGTCAGGTGTACCCAGCATCCCGACATCCTCAACAGGAATGTCGGAAATCGTTACACGCTGGCGCGCTTCGATCAGACGGTTATACATGGGGGCAATGTAGCGCTCTCCCTTTTCCATACCGTCGGGCCGTGCAAAATGCTGGTGATAAAGATCACAATACATCTGTGCATTGCGGAACCAGTAAAGGCCCAGCGTAGCAAAATCTGAAATACGCACCTTTTCACGAACTTCAACCACTTTCTGGTCGTCATCCAGCCTGACAAAAGACCACCCATCCCCTGGCGCCCGGAAGCAGGGAATCCAGCCGTCACAGAGGGCCGGATCGGGGGGAGCCATCAAGCCAGGCCTCACAAACGTATCGATATTATATACGGCAAACGGCGCGTCAGACGGCGCTTTCTGCGCTAACAGCAATGCTGTTGTCGCCTGACCATCTGTCACATGATCCAGTTCAATCACGTCATCAATAATAATGCCCAATGCCTTGCATCGCGCAGCGATATACGGTTTTGCCTGCATGTCCTTGCTCGTTGCAAAACAAAAACGCCACCCGGCATCGCGGAAGGCTGTCAGGCTCAGCATGGACCAGTCGAAGAGGGGATGACCTAGAACCTCAATTTCATATTTTGGCTGATGGTATCCGGCTTTTTTAAAGCGTGATCCCATACCCGCCATCGTAATCGCCATTACTCCGCTCATATTCATCCCTTTGCTATACGATCACGAGCTATCAAGGCTTCCACACCTGCCAGATCATTTTCAATAAACTCTCTGGGCCTGACAGACCTATCGTCAATATAAAAACCCTCTTTACCGGGCCACGGTTTTCCAAAATAAATCTCGTCAAAAGGAATCTTGTGACGCTCCAGCCATTCCAGAACCACTGGCCCAACGATTTTATTGATCTGCCCGAGATTACCATCATTTGAACGCATGCCGCGAGAAGAGCTCAGAACAATACGCCAGCCTTCAGCGTGCATTTTCTGTAGCCGCGCCACTATCTGCGGCTCTGGTGCAACATCAATGTAGTTTTCTTCCTGTCTCTTGATATCACACAGCGTTCCGTCAATATCGACAACCAGCACCTTGTCTTTACCAATCATGCCCTACTCTCCAAATCATCAAGTATCCTCGCCGCTGTTAGCGCAAAACCCATTAGCTTGTTGGGTCTATCTGAATGAAGTGGCAACATGGACAGGAAAAGTGACAGCTCGACAGCACGTACAGCCCCAACATCTAACCCGGCTTTTTCAAGACGGTGACGGAAGGCGTCCTGAGCCCATGTGGGCGGGCCTCCTTCATCCAGATGACATTCCATTACCAGTTGATCGTTCAAACTGCAGTTGAACAAGGCATTATTGATGAAATCATATCCACCCAGCACGGAATGGCTGAACTTGGCGACATCATACAAGGGATGCATCAAACCTGCTTCAAAACTGGTCGCTCCCTTGGGGTCGATCAACCGCATCAAACCAAGACGTTTGTCAAACAGGATATTCGAGAAGCATGGATCTCCATGACCAAAAACCAGATGCGTGCCAGAAAACTGCTCAAGAGCTTTTTCTATAAACGGTCGCGCCGCAGCCTGCATGGCACGCAGGTTACCTCGAGGCCCGGCTGATGTTAGAATGGCATCCAGCTTCTGCCCTTCTTTCGTATCCAAGAAGCGTTCAATACGGGCATCGAACTTTTCAAGAATATGACGCCGCCCTTCAGCAAGTGTATGCGCTGCGTTATCACTTCCTTTTCGACGCGACGCCAGAAACGCAAAAAAATTGTCCAGTAGAAGGTCAAAATCCGCGGGTTTCAGAGCACCATGAATAAATTGGAGCGCCACATCTGGAACAGGCAAATGCTCCATGGAGTATCCGCCTTTACCGCCCTTTGCCCAAAAATGAAAAGTCGGCATAAGAAACCGCTTCATCTCTTCCGGCGCAACGTGGAAATAACGATACTCCGCCTCCATCTTGGCGACATCGGATGAACTTTTATGAAATACGCCGTCTTCTGCTAACGTATCATTAAAGTGGCGTGCTTCGGTCGATCCTACCAGGAACTTGAATAGGCTTCGTGGTTTTCGGATATCAACCAGGCTGACCCGATCAACCATCTCGGGTGCAGCCTCGGACAGTCTGAGCAAAATATTGCGTCGGTCTTCTGTATCTTCAGCACGCAGAAACGCAATGGCATCCTTTTCTTTCAGAATAACAGCCGCTGCGTCCCCGCTGATCGGCGCAAGAAAAGTGCTTTCCAACGCAAAAGCCGATTTCTTCATGACGAGTGTTAGCTGCTCCATATAGAGCGGAGCAATACAAGACGGCAGAAGAAGATAGAGAAAACCGGGGCCACGCGTTTCTATATGATGTGCCAGCGCACTTGCAGCCTCATCCGTTTCGATGATCTGAAACGCACAATGTGCGCTTTCTGCCGCAGCCTGTATTTCAGTTCCAAAACGCTTACGTCGCCGCACAATTCTGGAGAATGGCACTTTTCCGATGATGGCGACAACCTCAGGGGGAGGTGGAATGCGATCATCGAAGATAACAGTAACATGGTGTGGCACGCGAATTCCTACCGACTTCACTATTTAAGACGCTGACTACGCGAACTGGGTGTTATGATGCGCGTAAGATACCCGTAAACCGAAGGCGGCCAGACAATAAATATCGCCAGAATACTGCTTGCCGCGGACGTGGCTAAAGCTGGATCAATGAAGGAGGAAAAGGCGGCATGCCATTCCTGTACAGTCCGATTGATCAGTAAGACACCCGCATTATGGAACTCTGAAAAAATTGCCAAGGGGGTAAACAAAGCTGCGGCCACCAGTTCCAGCCCCCAGATAAGAACCGTAATCATCATGAGCAAAGGTCCCTGTTGGCGGAGCAATCCTTCACCAGACGTTGTGCCTTTGCGCAAAACATCAATCAGGCGCAGGCTTACCAGCACATTGCGCCCTGAATGATGAATCATGACATAACGTTGCAGACTGCTCAATGCACGGGGGCCGATCAGGAAACATACGCCGGCGCTTATGGTTACCGCCAGGATCATCCACTGCACGGTACGTGTGCTTTCATCCATAACACTATCGATATGGTCGTTAATGACCAGCCACGCCAGCAGGAGGGACAGGATGATCGCATCAAAGAGGCGATCCAGCAGAACGGTTACTATAGTTTCAGACAGTTTCCTGCTGATTGTCCAGAGGGTGTAGAAGCGGACAATTTCCCCCAATTTGAAAGGGGGAATGATCGCAAACGGTGCCGTTGCAAAATGGAGCAGAAAAATGGTCCGCGCTGGCATTTTCAGTAATGGGCCAGAAATTATGCACAGCCGCATTGCCCTGAAACAATGAGCCAAAAAATAGACAAGCATTGTGACAATAATTGTTAAGGACAACGAGGGCCTTAGAAGTTTGGGGCCGATATACCAACCCGCCGCCAACACACATAGGGTTGCCAATGCGGTCAGCAGGAAGCGTCCCCGAAAAAGCCCTATACGAACGCCATTCTGAAAAAGAGAAACTTTTCTTATCCAGTTGTCAGAAACAAAGATCATCAAAAGTATTCTTCAGGTAGGGCTGGTGACAGAAGCACCTGCCCCATCACGTTGCCATGATCCTATCACGGTAGAGGGATAGGCATCACGTGCAATGGCCCGATGATCATCCTTTTCAAATGCAGAGAGCGATTTAACCCGATGCATCAGCAAAGCCAGAATCTGGAACCCCATGCGCGACAGCTTTGCATTTGAGACCTGATCCTGTTCCCGCCAAGTCAGCGGGAAAAACCGCAACCGGAAGGACCGTGCCGCAACCACTAGAATCAGATAGTAGTTGAACGTCAGGTCATCAGCAAAACGTTTCTGAAAATCATCATCAAATGCGGAAAGACGGAACAGATTCAAACCGGAACCAAGGTCATACAGACGACGGCGGGAAATTGCTGAAAAAATCAGATTGAAGGCTCGATTGGCATTCGTGCGCAGTAGAGAATATCCCTGCAAGCGAGACCCCTTCATGAAACGGGCACCCATAAGAAAGTCTTCGTGCAGATAGGTACCGTTTTCCAGATAGGGCAGCAGGTCCTCTATGTTCCCTTGATCATCACCATGCAGCACGATCAGAAAATCATAACCATGCTGACGTCCAAACTCTATGGCAACCTTGTGCGATCCGCCCAGGCCGTAATTATCATCATTACGGAGCAAAGTGCGGTGTGGAATCTGATGCAGGGCTTCAAGTCCGGCTGCAGCGGCTGCAGCGGTCTGATCCGTGGAGCGATTATCAATGCAGACAAGACCGTCAATCAGTTTTGCGGCACGCGGATTGGTTAATTGCTTTATAACGCGCGGAATTTGTAATGCACAATTATACATTGGAACAAATACAAGTATGCGCGGAGAATTTGACACCATCCGGCTTGACCTCCTTTTCACTTACTTATCATTCAAATTCAGTCATGGCTCTTGGGGATAAAGCGCAATCTCTACCTGACGCCATATCTCAGCGGTCACGAGAAGGAAAGGTATAATGCGCCACAAGACGCGATACAAAGAAATTACAGATGAGCTGAGGAGGAGTTATAATAATTTTGGCCAGCAGGAGAAGTCTTCCACCGGTTAGATTTAGCCCGCCAAGCTGCACAAGATAGCCCATCAGAACAGGCAACACTGTAGATGCAACGATAATAAGCAGAAGTGTATAAGCAATATAGAAACCAGACCGTTTTAACAGACCATCACCAGATGCCCCATGAATATGGCGACAGGAAACCAGAAAAACGATTGATGCAGCCAGACAGGAACTGATCATGTTCGCCAGCATCGGGGGGAGATGGGCTGCATGGTTCAGCACAAGCAGAGTGACGGCATCCAGCGCCCAGCATCCCCCAGAAAGCGCGGCAAACCGAACAAACCGCTGCATATGCAGAAAGCCCGAAGCCAGCCATCCACGCGGCGCGTAATTTTTGAAATATCTTTGTGTAACAAGAATTTCACAAACTGCGAGTGGTACCGAAAAAGAAGCCCATACTGGAATAAATGCGAGATAAGCCCAATTGACGGTAGGAGCCACCAAGACAATAGGAATAACCATGGCGACGAACAACAGACTGAACAAAGGCGTAAGCCAACTCCACCCAGTCGCCAGAGCCACAATGGAAACCACCGCTATAACGACAAGCCCCTTGATATTGACCGCCTGACTGGCCCGCACGTACAATGAAATAACGTCCCTGTTCAGTCCTCGCGTTGCAGGATGATCATTGATAAGACCAAAAACATCTGGGATCGTTGTATTGATATCGACCGGAACACCCGTCGCCCTGGCAATATCCCGCCGCCTGTAGCGGCTATCCATTTGCCAGATATCACCGAAAAATAGCTGAAGGCCGGTCTCCCACCGATAGTGAAGGAAAGGCCGCCAGTTGTTTTTAATATCCCAAACGACCCGATGTTGCAGATTTCGCATTATGGGAACCGCATTGAGACCGGCCTTTCCTGACATCATTCCCCACCAGAATGATTCCGGCCCGACCTCACAGACCTTCTGGGCTGGAGCAAAATATCCGATTATTCCAGCAAGCTCCTGATCCACCTGCCCCTGACAAATGTATGGGTAGCTCATGGAAATATCTGAAACTGTCAAATACTTCCATTTTGCCAGGTCTTTATTATAATCGTACAATATTGGTATGGCATGATCTATGAACATCTTCATAAATATGATGAAACAGACAGAACCCGCCACAACAAGCAGCCGACTACGGCCAGCCGCCACTTTACTGAACACAAAAAAGAGTATGGAAACAGTAAAGACCGCCAAATATTCTGCTCTTAATAGCCATGACAATCCGCAAAGAACCAAAACCGCCACCGCCAATGACCGAGAAAAGGGGCGGTTTTCGGAAAGCGATTTAAAATAACCATAAAACCAGAGGCTTATGGCTAAAAACACTACGGTAATGACAACAAAATATCTCTGCTGAGAGAACATTGAGATGATGATTGCTGGATTGCAAACGAACAACCCTACAGTCGCAGCGGAGAGAAGCCGTTTTTGCCAGGTCGGACGACCAGCCATGGCCAGAGACCCACATCTCAACAAAAGCAAAACACTCAGGAGACCAGCAAGCGCCGGGACAAGCTGTATCCACTCAAACCCTATAATCCGGACGCAGGAATTATATATAAAGTATAAACCTGAATACCATTCTGTATAGATTTGAGCATTCGCATTATGAATAATCGTGTCATGACAAAACATCGACGGAAAAACACATATATAAAATAGCAACCACAAGACGCAGACAAACAAAGATGAAAATTTATTCTGCTCATAAAGCTCTCTGAAAAACCTCAGGGAGCCAGGAGAGAGTAAAATATAAATAGAACATACAATTAACGCCGAAGAAACAAAAGAATATATAAGAAATTTGTACGAAAACTCTTCAAAATCACGAAGGTTTATAGAAAAATCACCACCAGAATTCTGCAACTCCTTTACGGACTTCACTCTCCCATTCAAAGAAACAACAAACAATCTTTGAGATGGACTGCTTTTATTCACCAGATGACGCAAATGAGACAGAGAAGTATCTACCTCCGTCAGAACTGCGTAAGAAGATGAAAAGACAGGACCCTTTTCATTCTGGCCGGATAAAACAATCACCCCTTCCCGTCCTGGAACACAAAACTTCGGTGTGGCGTGACAGAAAGGAGACGTGGAAGACACACGATAAATGGAGAGGCCGTTCGACTGCACAATGGGGGCGCTATCAGGATGGACCGATACCGCTGAAACGGCTCCGTCACTGAATTTCAGACGCGCTGTATCTGTTGGCGGATAAAATGTTGGAACATAAATATCGCCGACAGATTCGGATCGAAAGATCAGAACATTCGGCACAGTCCAGCATCTGAATGCTGCAAACACGCAAAACAAAGCCAAGAATAAAAAAAGGAAATATCTTATTTTTATCATTATGAAATCCCACGGCATAAAATATACCTAACAAACACATATCATAAAAAATTATCAGTTATGTCTACATCGAAATAGTGACAACACAGGATCTATCGGGTTTGTGCATGCTGCACTTTTGTCCTGTTCCCTCTGCCGAATACCCCTCCTTAAAACATATATTCCGCCTAACGGAAGGCATTCCACTCACACTTCCTGCCCCTCCTTCCAATTTCCACCCCTTCCTTCAAGAACCCCCGTAATGTCACGTTTCCGAGCCGCAAAGAGTTCAGAGAGCTGACACTAAACGGGTCAGGGTCATTAGCCCCCATCTTCGGCATCCATGACCCACGGCACTCTATCTCGTGTAAGTGCAATTGATACTCAGAAAAATAATCCACGCCTGCCATATGACGCACAAAAAAACCCTGCCTTTTTATAAAAAGGCAGGGTTTTTCCTGTTTTCCTCGCGCCAGAACCTACTGGAGGCTGGCCGGGATCATATCGTGGTGGAGAATGATTCCCCATGCCGTTTCCATATCATCCACCACGGCCAGAGGGGAGCCGTCGGCGGCATGAATGGCGCATCCTTCCTCGCCATCTTCTGTCAGGGCGGGGCGGATGTAAGCAACATTTTCCAGCCCTAGAGACCGGAACTGATTTTCAGAAAGCTGGTGGACATCAACCGGAGTTTCCGACTGATCTGGCACAAGCTCAACACGTCCATTCTGGGTCGTGACTCTCATAGTGCCCTCCTCAATCCTTGCCAAAACCAATACTGCAACCACCTTCCATCCCCTTTTCCTTTCACAAAAAGGGCGAGCAAGGCCTTCAGTTGCCCTCTCTTTCATCCACCGTATGCAGCACACGGGCCGAACGCGGTTTCAGGGCGGCTGCGCCGTTAACAGGATGCGCCTTCTGGCCAGCCTGCATGATCTCGATCCGCTTTACACGCACTTCCGGCTGTGGACGGAACAGATCAATATGCAAAAGTCCGTTATCAAGCCATGCGCCGCCTATCTCTATGCCTTCAGCCAGCACGAACGCCTTTTGAAACTGGCGGGATGCAATCCCCCGATGCAGAAAAATACGCTCTTCCGCGTCTTCCACCTGCCGACCACGGATAACAAGCTGGTTGTCTTCCTGCGTGATTTGCAGATCATCCATCCGGAAGCCAGCAACCGCCAGCGTGATCCGCAGCTTGTTGGGGGCCATCTGCTCAATATTGTAGGGCGGATAACCGTCACTTGCCCCTTTGCTGGCACGCTCAAGCATCTGTTCAAGATGATCAAACCCCAGAAACATGGGCGAGCCAAATACTCTGCCTGACATAGAGCCTCCTCCTTTCTGAGCGAGACAGGACCGGACCCTGATGGCATCCGGTTTCTTCACGATATGGGAGACCGCAGCCGCAACGCAAGACAGGGTGCCGCATCCTGCATGGTCATACGGCCTGCTTTGGCACAGTTTGTGAACATTCCACGCCACAGTGCGGCATATTTCACACGTTTTCTGCCTTCATTCCGCTGGTTGCCTCTGGCATCCTGAAGCCTGGGGCGCTAAATCGGGCGTATGACAAACGCAGCTCTGACAGACGCAGCCATTGCCGCTGCAGCGGCCGAGGCCGCGCCCATGCCGATCCTCGTTGCCCCGCATGCCGTGCTGCGGCGCAAGACCCGTGAGGTCAAACCCGAAGATGTGGCAGAAATCCGCCGTATTCTCCCCAGCATGTTCTCGGCCATGTATGAAGCACCAGGTATTGGCCTTGCCGCCCCGCAGGTTGGCCTCAGCCTGCGCTTTGCATTGGTGGATCTGGGCGAGAAAGACGCGCGTGAGCCTATTATCATGATCAACCCGGAAGTTGTGGCGGAATCAGAAACGTTGGCTGCCCGGGAAGAAGGCTGCCTTTCCCTGCCAAACCAGTATGCGGAAGTCACCCGGCCAGAACAGGTGCGTGTCAAATGGCGCAGCCTTGAAGGTGATCTGATTGAGCGGGAAGTGGACGGCCTGCTGGCCACCTGCATGCAGCATGAAATCGACCATCTTGAAGGCGTATTGTTTGTGGACCACCTTTCCACGCTGCGCCGTAACATGATCCTGCGGCGTCTGGCCAAGGAACAGAAGCAGAAACGCTCCTAAGGCCGGAGGCCACGTGTATGCGCATCATTTTCATGGGTACGCCAGATTTTGCCGTGCCTGCCCTGCACGCTCTCCATGCGGCAGGGCATGAGATTGCTGCCGTTTACACGCAGCCACCCCGTCCCGCTGGCCGAGGCAAGGCGCTCCGGGCGTCTCCCGTTCATCAGGCGGCAGAAAAGCTCGGCCTGCCAGTAAGGCATCCGGTCTCCTTGCGGAAAAATACCGATGAATGGGCCGCATTTGCAGCCTTTCAGGCAGATGTGGCCGTGGTCGCTGCCTATGGCCTTATTCTGCCGCAGAGCATGCTGGACATACCACGGCTCGGCTGCCTGAACATTCATGCAAGCCTTTTACCCCGCTGGCGGGGAGCCTCTCCTATCCAGAGCGCCATTCTGGCTGGCGATCCGGAAAGTGGTGTGACCATCATGCAGATGGAAGCGGGTCTGGACACCGGCCCCATGCTGTTGCGCGGCTCCGTTCCCATTAACGGGCAGACAACCGCCTCATCACTGCATGATGCTCTCAGCGCTCTGGGTGGCACCCTGATTGTTCAGGCTTTGGCGGATCAACCTCCTGCTACGCCACAGCCGGAAAATGGCGTCACCTACGCCCAGAAACTCACCCGTGAGGATGGACGTATCAACTGGCAGGAAAGCGCCATCGCCATAGACCGGCGTATTCGGGCTCTTACGCCATGGCCCGGTACCTTTACTCTACTGGAGGATGGAATGGTGCTTAAAATCGGCGCTGCCGTTCCTCTTCCTCAGCACAAACACTCTGCAAAAGCAGGCACTGTGCTGGATGACAAACTGACTGTGGCGTGTGGCGAAGGAGCTGTGCAGTTGACGCGCCTGCAAAAGCCGGGGCGTGGAATGATGGAGACAGAAGCCTTTCTGCGTGGGCACCCGCTCCCGCCGGGCACGGTTCTGCTCAGCCCGCAGGATGATCCCGTTTCGGCCCCGCAGCCAGAATGATCTCTCTTTCTTCTGTGACCGTCCCATAATGTCTGGTCTGCCAATGGAGCCGCCCCCGCTTCTGCAAGACCTTCCCCCTTGTCAGCGATGGGCCGTCAAACTGGAATATGATGGAACAGGTCTTGTCGGCTGGCAGCGTCAGGCTTCCGGCTTGTCCGTGCAGGCACTTCTTGAGGAAGCCGCCACACGCATGGCGGGCGGGCGCCGGGTCTCCAGCATTACTGCTGGCCGAACGGATTCCGGTGTGCATGCCACAGGGCAAGTGGCGCATCTGGATTTTCCGGCAGACATGGCGCTGCTGCCTTACCGGGTAAGAGACGGACTAAGCTACCACCTCAAGCCGCACGCCGTTGCCGTGCTGGAGGCCGCTCCCGTGGGGCTGGACTGGAGCGCCCGTTTTTCCGCCACATGGCGTTCCTATCGTTACCGTATTCTCAATCGCCCCTCCCGGCCCGCTTTGGCAGCCAATCACGTATGGCATCTGCGCTCGCCGCTGGATATTGACCTCATGCAGGACGGAGCCAATCACCTGATCGGCTCGCATGATTTCACCTCCTTCCGGGCCGTGGCCTGTCAGGCGAGAAGCCCATTCCGCACGCTGGATATCCTGACCGTGGAACGGCACGGCGATGAAGTCTGGATTATTGCCAAAGCGCGCTCATTTCTGCACCATCAGGTACGCAACATGGTGGGCACGCTTAGCCTGGTAGGCCAGAAACGCTGGAAGCCAGAACGCATTGCGCAGGCGCTTGAGGCAAAATCCCGCTGTGCTGCAGGCCCCACGGCCCCGCCTGAAGGCCTGTATCTTACAGGCGTGGGGTATGAGCCTGATCCTTTCGCCTAAGGGCGTCGTGACGGGACGTTTCCCAACAGCTCAGAAATCCTGTGCTACACTGGCTGCATGATTCGTATTTTTATAGATGCCGATGCCTGTCCGGTGCGGGACGAAACCTACCGCGTGGCCGCGCGCTATGGGCTGCACACGTATGTGGTGTCCAACAAGATGATCGCCATTCCGGCATCGCCTCTCATTGACCGTGTTGTTGTTTCAGAAGGTATGGATGTTGCGGATAACTGGATTGCCGACAATGTGTTGGCCCATGATATCGTAATTTCTGCGGATATTCCGCTTGCTGCGCGGTGCGTTGCAAGCGGAGCCTGTGTGCTGGACCCGCGCGGCCGTATTCTTGATGAAAATGCCATAGGTATGGCGCTCGCCATGCGGAACCTGATGGATGATTTGCGCAATACAGGCGTCATCACACAGGGAGGACGAAGCTTTGCCCGCTCAGACCGCTCCACTTTCCTCTCCGCATTGGATACGGCGGTCGTCAAAGCCAAAAAACGGAAAGCTCTGGGGCAACCCTGAGGGGGAAGCCCTTAGCCAGCCTTCACATTGATCATCGGCTGAAGCAGATCCTTCAGCACGATGTAATGAGGCGGCAACAGCGCGGCCAGTGCATACAGCACCAATGTGGAAGCCAGTATGGAAACATACAGCAGCAACGCGCGGCCACGGCTAAGCCCCAGCCCAACACGCGCCACATACCATTGCAGCCACATTTCATACACAGCCACGCTCAGCACCAGAGCGCCCATAAACCCAGGCTGTGTGAGAATGGCCGGGAACAGCAACCCTGCCAGAATGGTTGCCCCCAGAGAAATGAGCAGCACCACCCAGTTGCACCACGTGGCGGCCGTTATATAGCGCAACCATAGAACATCCCGCCCCCAGCGATGCGCATAGAACTGTGACACCACCGCAGGCAGCAGAACAACGCAGAGAGAAAGCAGGATTTTGGTCAGGCCCAGCAGTTTGTCCGACACCAGAAAAACCTGCAACAGCCCCACAATCAGCATAGCCAACTGCGGAGCAATGGCCGCCCCGAATGCGTCCGGCGTGCCCTCAAAGCAGGTTATGCCTTCGCGCCGTCCACTGGCCAGAAGCAGCATGCCTTGCAGGATTTTCCGCCCACTTCCCATTTTTCCCGAATTAGAAATCACGCCATGACCCCTTCCAGAAAGGTCTCATATATTTGGGTAAGTGTTTCCAGATCTGCCACCGGAGTGTACTCATCCACCTTATGAATGCTGGCCCCCACCAACCCGAACTCGGATACCGGGCAGTATTGCGCAATAAAGCGGGCATCAGATGTGCCTCCGCCCGTATCCAGCTTGGGCGTGCGCTTCGTTACATGCTCAATAGCTTTCACCAGAGCATCTGTTGCCGCGCCGGGTGCGGTGAGAAACGACTCTCCACTGATCTTCACCTCAACACGAGCGTTGGGAGCATGTTGGCGACACAGTGTGCGTAACCAGCCGGTCAGGCCCGCGCCGGTATGCAGATCATTGAACCGGATATTCAGCCGTGCTTCCGCCCGTGCGGGGATCACGTTGGTAGAAGGATTGCCTACATCCACACTGGTGACCTGCAAGCTGGAAGGCTCAAACCAGTCAGACCCATTATCCAGAGGGTGAGCCTGCAGGGCAGCCAGAATGGTCAGCAGACGATGCACCGGATTATCCGCCCGGTGAGGATAGGCCACGTGCCCCTGCACACCTTCCACAACAATATGAGCGTTCAGACTGCCACGGCGGCCAATTTTGACCATATCGCCCATGGCTGTGGGGTTGGTTGGTTCACCCACAATGCAATAATCCGGGATCTGACCTTCCTGCGCCATCCATTCCAGCACCTTTTTGGTACCGTAGGTGGCCGGGCCTTCCTCGTCTCCCGTAATCAGGAAACTGATGGAGCCTGAATGGGGGCCTTTACGCACAAACCGGGCAACAGCGGCCACAAACGCGGCAATGCCGCCTTTCATGTCACAGGCACCCCGGCCATACAGGACACCGCCGTCAATCTCGGCAGCATAAGGCGGATGGGTCCACGCAGCTTCATTGCCGGGTGGCACAACATCGGTATGCCCGGCGAAACAGATATGCGGACCCGTTTTACCCCACCGGGCAAAAAGATTAGGCGTGCGCTCTGCCCCTTCCCCATAAGGAAGGTGCCAGACATCAAATCCCAGTTCCGCCAGCATGACGGCCAGCATCTGCTGCGCCGGGCCGGGGTCTGGACAAACTGAGGGATGGCGGATCAACGCCTGCGCAAAAGCAACTGGATCGGTGGGCACAGGCAACGCCTGCACACCAGCCGTATCGGCGCTTGCTGCCCCAACGGGCGGGATATGCTCGGGGCTTGATCCGCTCATGCTGCCTCTATCCTGCGGTTCAGTCGCGCAGGAGATCGTTGATAGACGTTTTTGAACGGGTGCGTTCATCAACGCGCTTTACAATCACGGCGCAGGCCAACTGCGGGTTGGGCTTGCCATCCGCGCCAATGGGGTTGGAGGACGGCAGCGTGCCCGGCACCACAACGGAATAGGCCGGAACGCGGCCCATGAAGATTTCACCCGTGGCGCGGTCCACAATTTTGGTGGAAGCCCCGAGGAATACACCCATGGACAGAACGGACCCACGTTCAACAATCACGCCTTCCGCCACTTCTGAACGGGCACCAATGAAGCAGTTATCTTCAATAATGACCGGAGCAGCCTGAAGCGGTTCAAGCACACCCCCAATACCGGCACCGCCACTGATATGACAGTTCTTGCCAATCTGTGCGCAGCTTCCCACTGTAGCCCAGGTATCCACCATGGTGCCGCTGCCAACGTTGGCACCCACATTCACAAAGCTGGGCATCAACACCGCACCGGGGGCAATGTGGGCGGAATAACGTACCACGGCACCCGGCACCACGCGGAAACCGGCTTTTTCAAAACGGGCCTGGTCCCACCCCTGAAACTTGACGGGCACTTTGTCATAAGCCGGAGCACCAGCCGCAGCACCCGGAATGACAACACTGTCATTCAGCCGGAAGGACAGCAAAACCGCCTTTTTCAGCCATTCATGCACTACCCAGCCATCTTCACTGGGGGCAGCAACACGCAGACGACCGGAATCCAGAGCTTCCAGAGCGTCTTCAATGGCTTTGCGGTCTTCACCGACGGTAGCGGAAGACACACGATCACGTGCTTCCCACAGAGTTTCAATATGAGCGCGGAGAGTAGCTTCAGTCATAAGACACCGTCAGACATGATGGAACCAATCGGGGCAGGCCGACCCGATACGAAAAATACGGATGGACCATGCGGACAGGGCCGATGCCTGTCAACGCATCATGACACACGGACAGCCATCCGGCAGTGCCTCAGGCACTACCGTCAGCCGCCGCGCATGGGGCTCAGTCCGCCCGGATGAGTGTGCCGGAGCCGGAAGCGGTGAACAGTTCCAGCAGGCACGCGTGCGGAATACGGCCATTGATGATCACCGCAGCCCGCGCACCGGCCTGCACGGCCTGAATACAGGTTTCAACCTTGGGAATCATGCCGCCGGTAATCACACCGTCTGCAATGGCCTGACGTGCTTGCTCGGCTGTCAGTTCAGGAATCAACTTGCCGTTTGCATCCAGCACGCCGGGAACGTCTGTCAGCATCAGCAGACGGGTAGCGTGCACGGCCCCGGCAATAGCACCAGCCGCCGTATCGGCATTGATATTGTAGGTTGCGCCGTCTTCCCCCAACCCAACAGGAGCAATAACCGGTATCAGGCCCGAGCCAGAAAGCGCATAGATGACGCGAGGGTCCACCTTCACGGGCTCGCCCACAAAGCCCAGATCAAGCACCCGTTCAATCTGGCTGTCATTATCCCGCACGGTGCGTTGCAGCTTGCGGGCCGTAATCAGCTTGCCATCCTTGCCGGAGATACCTACCGCCAGCGCACCAGCCTGACTGATCAGTTCCGCCACTTCCTTGTTGACGGAACCGGCCAGCACCATTTCGATCACATCCACCATGTTGGCGTCTGTCACCCGCAGGCCATCCACAAAGGTGGATTTAATATCCAGCCGCTTGAGCATGCTGTTGATCTGGGGGCCGCCGCCATGCACCACCACAGGGTTGATGCCAACCAGCTTCAGCAAGGCGATATCCCGCCCGAAGGTCTGCGCCAGTTCCGGGTCACCCATGGCATGACCGCCGTATTTCACCACAATGGTGTCACCGGCATAGCGGCGCAGATAGGGCAGCGCACCGGCCAGAATGGCCGCTTCCTGATGCGGCTCCATAATGGGAGGCTTGGCGATGGTCATGGTGTAATTTCCTGCTCTCAAACCTGCCGAAACTAGAAGGACTGCGACGGCAGCGCGAATTCCGCCAGTTCCGCTCTCAACTGTTCAATACCCTGCCCTGTCTCACTGCTGGAGAGGGAGAGAAACGGGCAAGCCGCGGCATGACGGCGTGCCACAGCCAGTATGGCTTCTTCCTTGCGGGCCAGAGGGGCTGGCTTCACGGCATCGCACTTGGTCAGAACGATCTGAAAGCTGACCGCAGCGCGATCCAGCAGTTTCATGACCTCTTCATCATGCGGCTTGAGTTCAATCCGCGCATCCAGCAGCAACATCACCCGCTTCAGGCCGGGACGGCCCCGCAGGTAATCAAACATCATTTCCTGCCAGTCTTCCTTCACGGATTTCGCAGCCTTGGCGTATCCATACCCCGGCATATCCACCAGCATCAGCCGATCCGCCAGATTGAAGAAGTTCAACTGTTTGGTGCGGCCCGGTTCGGAAGAAGCGCGAGCCAGTGTCTTGCGCCCCGTCAACGCATTCACAAGGCTGGACTTGCCCACATTGGAACGCCCGGCAAACGCAATTTCCGGCAGGGTCTGCGGGGGAAGCTGCCCCAGCTTCTGTGCCCCGAAAATAAAGTCACAGGAGCCTGCAAAAAGGAGCCGCCCTTCTTCAAGGGCGGCGTCAATCTGCGCCTGACTATCCAGTTCGCGGAAGGAGCGGGTTGTATCCGCCATCAGCTTTTGCTCGGCACGGATTTTTTATCCGCAGCTTTGAACCGCCCCAGAATAAGCACCTGCTGCAATGCCGTCAGCAGGTTGCTCCAGCAGTAATAGATCACCAAACCCACGGGCTGATGCGCCATGAAGAAGGTGAACAGCAATGGGATGAACGCCATCACCTTCTGCTGGGCCGGGTCCATGTTGGTGGAACTGGCGCTGATCTTCTGCATCAGGAACATGGTGGCGCCATACAGGATCGGCCACGCGCCCAGCGCCAGCAACGGCAACACATGCGCCGGGTTGAACGGAATCAGACCAAACAGGTTGAAAATATTCGTGGGGTCTGGCGCGGAAAGATCCTTGATCCAGCCAAAGAACGGCGCATGACGCATTTCAATGGTGACATACAGATCCTTATACAGACACCAGAACACGGGAGCCTGAATGAACAGGGGCAGAAAGCCACCAAACAGGTTCACGTTCTCTTCCCGATACAGCCCCATAATATGCTGCTGCATGGCCATGGGGTCGTCTTTGTAACGCGCGCGGATCTGGTCCACCTTCGGCTTCAGGCGGCTGGTTTTCCACGTCATACGCATCTGCTTGATGGTCAGCGGCAGGAAGGCCAGCTTCACGATAACCGTAAAGGTCAGCAGGGCCAGACCAAAATTGCCCATCATGGAATACAGCCAGTCCAGCACGAAGAAGACCGGACGTGTCAGGAAGGAAAGCCAGCCGAAATCCACAGCCTTCCAGAACATAGGGATATGCAGGTCATGCTCATACTGGTCGAGCAGACGCACTTCCTTGGCACCGGCAAAAACATGGGCTTCGGTGCTGGCTGTCTGGCCGGCTGCAACCTGAATGGGGGCCGTGCTGGTAAAGCCGACCTGATACATGTTTCTCTGCGGCAGGTACGTATAAGCGCCCACCACCTGCGCAGACTGATCAGGCACAACGGCCATCAGCCAGTATTTGTCCGTAATACCAGCCCAGCCACCGGTGCCCTGATGGCTCCAGGACACGTTATCCGGCGGAACCCCATCCTTGCGCAGAGATTTGTAAGACCCTTCGTTCAGACGGCCATCAATGACGGAAATAGGACCTTCATGCACCAGCATGCCGCCGTTTGTTTCAGGCGTGTAGCCCCGGTTCACACGGTAGAAGGGATACAGGGCCACAGCCTGACCACTGGTGTTGTGCACACGCTGGGTGACCGTGAACATGAAGTTCTTGTCAACCGCCATGGCGATCTCAAACGTCAGCCCCTGACCGTTATCCCATGTAAGATTTACGGGATGGGTCGCATCCAGATGCGTGTTGTCTGCTTTCCACAGCGTGTTGGCATCTGGCAGATGAACAGTTGCGTCAGACGCGGCACGCCAGCCAAAATCCACATAGTCGGGTTTGGCCTGCGTTGCGTGGCTAAGCACCCTTACATCCGGGCTGTTGGCATCCGTTGTTTCACGGTACGCCTTGAGCACCAGATCATCCAGCTTGGCACCGCGCAGGCTCAGGCTGCCCTGCACGGCCGGAGCATCAATCACCACACGCGTATCAGGCCCATCCGGCTGAGCCGCAGGTTCCGCTACGCTCGGCGCTGCGGGCGCATTTGCTGACGCAGCATCCCCAGAAACCGGGGCAGAAACAGTTTGTTGAGTGGATGTGGGAACAGGGGCCTTTGGCGCCTGCGGGAAGAAATAATCAAACCCGATAAGAACCACAGCTGACAGCAGCGTTGCCAGTATCAGACGTCTTGTATCCATTGGCTGGCCCGCTGGCCCCCCTGCACGAAACGGAACATAAAATCAGACCGCAAAACCCGGAGTCTTCACGGCACTCTGGTTCCAGCGCAGGATGAGCAGGAATGCAAGCCGAGAAAGTTACACCCCCAAGCTGCCTCGTCACGAAGCAGCACTTATTTTCTAAGGGAGTGAGCCTTTCGGTCGGCCTCGGCAAGGCATATCGCAAGGGCCTTGCGGAAATCCGCCACCAGGTCCGTAAAAAGACGTTTCCCCGTAGCAGCACGACCTATCAGAACAAGATCAAGCCCGTTAAGCGGCGTATCAGCTTCAACCAATCGCACCACTTCCCGCAACCGGCGGCGAGCCCTGTTGCGTACTACGGCGTTCCCGACCTTTTTGGTAACAGTAAACCCAACACGTGCGGCATCCGAATCCTGACGCCGGAAGAGCTGAAGGACAAGGCCCGGCACAGGCGCTTTACGCCCCCGCGCAGCCAGAAAGAGAAACTCTTTCCGATTCTTCAGACGCTGGGACCGGACAAACACCGTTCCCGCTTCTGCCTGACCTTCACTCCGGTCCATTCTGCCGGACTGCCGGTAAAGACTTAAGCGGAAAGACGCTTACGGCCTTTGGAACGGCGGTTGGCAATAATGCGGCGACCGCCAACAGTTGCCATACGGGCGCGGAAACCATGGCGGCGCTTGCGGACCAGCCGGGACGGTTGATAAGTGCGCTTCATTGCTGCACTCCCTTCATTAAAATGTCATACAGGCAGCACAGAACCACCTGCCCAGATCAGGGGCGGCTTATACTGTTCAGATGTGTGTCCGTCAATCACAACCACAGAGTCTTCCGGCCGGTTTTACGCCACAAACGCAAAGGTTGATCCGTAGTGAACCAGATTCGTCCTTCAACCAGCCCTCTGATTGCCCTATTCTGCCTACCGATCCTGGGGGCTCTTGTTTCAGGCGTACTGGGTCTCTCCTTCCCGGCAGGCCTGCTGCCAGTGATATTGGCCGCTGCCATCGGCGCGTGGCTGGGGTGCCGGTTGCATGTTGCGGCTCTCGGCCATCAGACTTCTTCTGAGACCACTCTTGCGCGCCCCGAGCAGGACGCTGCCGCCACACAGCCCGCCACTCCGCCTGCCCCCTTTTCCGCAACCGGGTCAGAGTTAACGCCCAAGCTGCGACATGATATTCGCGGCATTATCTCTCCCGCCATGCTGGCGGCCGATCAGCTTGATGAAAATCCCGACCCGCTTGTGCAGAAAGCCGCCCAGACCATTACCGAGTCCCTTGAGCGGTTGTTGCTCCGCCTGAAACAACAGCCGCCTGCCTGATATCCATTTTATTCCAATAATTCAGACATCACTCAGCTTTCAGCGCCCATAAAAAATGCCGCCATGAAAGTGGCGGCATTTCCCCATCAACGGCCCTCCGAAGACTGTGGCCTTATCGTCAGTCAGGCCGCTGGATCAGTTCAATCTTGTAGCCGTCCGGGTCTTCTACAAACGCGATAACACTCGTGCCGAATTTCACGGGTCCGGCCTCACGCGTCACCTTGCCTCCACCAGCCCGCACTTTTTCTACGGCATCGGCAACATCTGGCACGCCTACGGCAAAATGTCCGAATCCTGTGCCCACGTCGTAGCCGTCATCCTTGCCCCAGTTATAGGTCAGTTCAATTTCGGCTTCTCCCGCAGCGTTATCCGCGTACCCTATAAAAACCAGAGTATACTGGCCTTCCGGCACTTCCCGACGGCGCAGTTCATGCATCCCCAGCAATTTGTAGAAAGCGATGCTGGCATCCAGATTTTTTACGCGAACCATGGTGTGCAAATAACGGGGCATAGGTTGTCCTCTCTTCAGTGCTCTGCGGTCTAAAAGAATTCTACACAGTATGGTTCACACAAAAAACCGTATGAACTTTTTGAAAACAGAGGTTCCAAAACCCCATGGACACGCTGACGGTCCGGGTTTCAGTCAGCAAATGTCTCTGGCGTAATGGCTATCAGGAACAAGCCAGCCTGATCTGCGGTGGCAATGCAGGCTTCACGATCTGTCATCAATGTGTGGCCCGCTTCAAAGGCAATCCCTTTCAAGCCGGCAGCATGAGCATTCCTGACGGTAGCTGGCCCGATCGTCGGCATATCGGCGCGTTTTTCCTGTCCAGGTTTCAACATTTTGACCAGCACGCCGCCGTCACCCGGCTGACAGCATTCACCTGCGCGCGCAAGCATGCGATCCGTGCCCTCCATGGCCTCTACGGCCAATACAAGGCCATTCTGCACCACGCAGCCTTGCCCGATATCCATGCGCCCCAAAGCCTGCACAACCTGTATACCGCGCTGGATATCAGCCTTCGCCTGTTCATCCGGAACGATACGCCCCAGCACCCCAGGTTGCGCTACAGACTGCGCAAGAAATTCATGCGCACCACGAACGGTAAACCCTTCTTCCCCCAACAGACGCACAAGGGCCGCCAACAAGCCGTCATCCCCCGCGAACAAGGCGCGTCCCAACCTTGCGAGAATACGTGCGCCTTCTGCATCAGGATACAAACTACGGAGAGAAGGACGGCGGATTGGGCCTATCAGCACCAGATCCGTGCACCCGTGGGCGCGCAGAAGAGAGAGCATCCGTCCGGCTGCACCCAGCCGAACAGTTTCATGAGGCCAAGGCGCAATGACCTCTGGCTCAGCAAATCCTTCAAAGCCTAGAATAAAAACTGGACGCCCCGCAGCCGCAGCCGCCTCGGCAACACGGGCTGGCAGAGGGCCTCCCCCTGCCAGAATACCGACAGCGCCCGTTTGTGCGCTCACGCGCCCTCGGTTTCTGCCGTGCTGAAGTCACCCCGTGCCACACGCACCAATCCACGTTTGCTGGGGCCATCTATGAAGTCGAGAATTTCACGCACGCGCACATCATCGCCAAATTCACGACGCACCACATCCAGACGCGATGCGAATGTACCGTCCTCGTCCGTCTTTGGATAAAGCGTGAAAAACGCCTTGCGCATCCTATGAATTTCAGCCGATTGCACCCCATTCCGGCGCAACCAGATCCAATGCAGCCCCACCAGACGCGCCCGGTTACCCAGTACGCTGCCATAGGGAATCACATCGGCTTCCACACCGGCCACGCCGCCTACAAGGGCCGCATGGCCAATACGCACAAATTGATGAATAGCGGCAGAGCCCATGACTCTGGCATCATCTTCAATCGTGACATGACCGCCCATGACCACGTTGTTGACAATAATAACGCGGTCACCCAGCCAGCAATCATGCGCCACATGAGCATTGGCCATGATCAGCACATCATTACCCACGTGCGTCAGACCGCTGCCCGTTGCCGTGCCACGATGAATGGTAACGTGCTCACGCACTACAGTCCTGGCGCCAACCTCACACCGGGTTGGTTCGCCTTTATATTTCAGATCCTGCGGTGCCATACCAACGGTGCAGAAGGGAAAATAACGTGATCCCTCCCCCAACCGCGTATGGCCATCAATAACAACGTGGGAAATCAGTTCCACATTGTCTTCAATCACCACATTCGGGCCAACCGAACACCAAGGCCCAATCACCACACCACGTCCAAGCCGGGCTTCCGGTGCAACAATGGCAGACGGATGAATAACCGCTACCCTGTCTTTTCCTACAGCGTGCACCACCTCAGCTCCTCTCTTGCTTGCGCCACGCCTGCGCCTGTTTACGCATAAACCGTGAGCAGCCTTGCCTCAGAAAGCGGGCGTTTTCCGGGCAAAAATCGTCTCTTTCAAAAATTAAAGCGTTAAAACGCCTCATTCAGCCCATGATCATTGCGCTGAACGTGGCTTCTGCCACAATCACATCATCCACTTTGGCCACACCACGGAATTTCCACACATTGGAACGGTTCCGTTCCTTCTTGACGTGGATGCGCAACTGATCGCCTGGCTCTACAGGACGACGGAACTTTGCGCCTTCAATGGTCATGAAATAGACCAGCTTGCCTTCAAAGGCCTTGCCCAGTGTCAGAACCACAAGAGTGGCTGCCGTCTGAGCCATGGCTTCCACAATCAAGACACCCGGCATGACAGGCCGCTCGGGGAAATGTCCCTGAAAGAACGGCTCGTTGACGGAAACATTCTTGATACCTGTTGCCTCTTCTCCCAGGACGATTTCCACCATCCGGTCGATCAGAAGAAAAGGATATCTGTGCGGAATCGCCTGCATAATGCGGTTGACGTCAATCTTATCGATTGTCTGAACGTCCTGCTGCGACTCTTGTTTCGTCTCCACGTCCCCTAGACCACCCTGCTCGGCCGGACATCGCCCGGCATGTGTTCACTGTTTACCCGAACCGCCTTCAGCCGATCCGGACGCTTTCTTGGCCAGTTTGCGCAACACTGCAACATTCCGGAAAAACTCCCGGAAGGGCATAGCCGGACTGCCAATAACATCCGCGCCACTTTCCACATCGGACATCACGCCGCACTGTGCGCCAATACGTGCCTTGGCACCAATACGGATATGCCCGATCAGCCCCGCCTGCGCCGCCACAGTCACAAAATCTTCCAGCACGGTAGAACCGGAAATTCCTGCCTGAGACACCACAATGCAGCACCGTCCAAGACGGGCGTTGTGGCCGATCTGAACAAGATTGTCGAGACGCGAGCCCGCACCAATAACCGTATCATTCACTGATCCGCGGTCTATGGTGGTGTTGGCTCCTATTTCCACATCATGCTCAAGCACCACGCGGCCCAGTTGCGGCACGCTTTCAAACCCGTTCGGGCCGACAGCGAAACCAAACCCGTCCTGCCCGATCCGTGCGCCCGGCAGAACAATCACGCGTTCGCCAAGAACCGCATGGGAGACCGTAACATGATTGCCGATCCGGCAGTCCTGCCCAATCTGCACACCCTGCCCCACAACTGCGTGCGAACCGATAATGCAACCGGCACCGATTTCAGCGCCAGCTTCAACAACCACAAAGGGGCCGATCTCGCAGGTAGAGTCTACCTTTGCGGTAGCATCAATACAGGCTGACGGATGAATACCGGGTTTTACAGGCTTTTTGGGATGAAACAGCCGCGCCACCCGTGACCACGCCAGATAAGGCTTGCTTGACACAAGTGCAGCGCAGTGAGGGGGCACCTTATCAGCAAAAGCAGGCGCTACAATCACCAGTCCCGCTTTTGTTTCTTCCAGCAGCGGGGCATAGCGCCGGTTGTCCAGAAAGCTGACCTCCTGCGGGCCAGCCACCTGAAGCGGCGCTATACCGGTATAGCCGGTAGCAGACAGCGCTCCCTCCCGAGGAGGAAGCAGAGAGGCCTCAGCCGCATCTGCCAGAACCTGAGCCTCAAACGGACCAGACCGATTGAAAAACCGGGGATCAGCTGGCCCGGAAGAAGATGTCTGCCGCCCTGTCATGCTTATTTTTTCGGAGCAGCGGCAGGAACGGGAGCAGGCTCAGATGAACCAGCCTGCTGCTGGTCTGCGTCTGCCGTTGTCGGCATCTTGCCAGATTTTGCCAGCTCTTCCGGGTCCACATTAGCTTCCGGAATAAACACGCCCGGCAGAATACCGTTCAGCTGCTTCGCAACTTCGTTGGTAATATCCTGGCCGTCCACATGCAGAGCAACCTGCTCGCTGTGCAGAACCAGATTCATACCGTGAGATGCCGCAACTTTCTGAATGACCTGCACCAGTTCACGCTCAATCTGGCCCAAAGAAACCTGAGCGGCTTCCTGAATGATCCGGTTACGGTTACGGAAATCACGCTGCGCCTTCATGACGCGCGCCTGAAGGCTGCGTTCACGCGTCTGGATCTGATCAGACGTCATGGTTTTTGCCTGCGCCTGAAGCTTCTGCTGCTCATCACGCCAGCCAGCCTGCTCTTTCTGCAGATCCTGTGCCAAAGCATCCCGGCGGCTGCCAAGAACACGTTCCACCTGCATGGCTGCAGAGGACTGACGCATTACGCCAGAGACGCTGATAACCCCGATAATGGTGGTAGGCGGTGCAGCACCTTTTGGAAGATCCGGCGCGGAAGGAATGGGCGGAAGGGGCAATACAGGCGGAGCCTGATCTGCTTCCCCACTATCAGACGGCGGTGCAGGCAACTGAACAGGAGCCGGTGCTGCACGGTGAGGAGCATGAGCCGCTGGAGGAGGAGCAGGCTGCTGCGCGGCCTTCGGCACGAACCAGCCGCCACCACCAGAACTCTGCGCCATGGCCATGGGAGCCAGCGCAACAGAAAATGACAGGAGAGCCGCACCAAAAACGGCTTTTCTGCAGAAATAGGGCATCATTACCTCAGAATTGCTGGCCGAAGCCAAAGCGAAGAAGCTGCGTGCGGTCATTGTGGCTACGCATAACGGGAACACCCAGATCGATGTTCAGCAAACCAAAAGGACTCTTCCAGGAGAACCCGGCACCAGCACTCACACGCGGCCGCAACGTATCACCACTCACACGCGTATAGTAAGGCGCATCTGTGACAGGGTTTGTCAGATTTCGACGGACGCGCAGCCCGGCCACACTACCCGAATCAACAAACGCGCGCCCCTTGACCCCCATGTCACTCAAGAACGGGATGGGGAAGTTCAACTGAGCCGAGGCGTTATACATGAACCGGCCGCCCAGCAGATCTTCAGACGAATGTCCGGCATACCCCACACTACGCGGCCCCGCACCACCATCAAGGAAGCCGCGCAGGTTGTTACCACCCAGATAGAAGTTATCAATAATATCGTGGCGACCGCCGCCCCAGTCCGTCATGTACCCCATGCCGGCCCGGAAAGAGGCTGTCCATTCATGGCTGTTGGTCAGATCATCAAGCGGGATGTAATAGGCCCCGTTGATCTTGCCACGCACATAGCGTTCATCCCCGCCCAGCCCGGCAAAATCACCACCGACAGACACCATGTAACCGCTATGCGGCGCCATGTGATTATCGCGGGTATCGTACACCAGATTGGTGCTGAGCTGAGAAAGGAGCGACTTACCGGACTGATCCAGAATGTACCAGGAGGACTCACTCCACGTATCACCCACACTACGGCGAATGAGGCTGTAGTTCCAGGACTGAGACAGATAGCGGTTATAGGCATACCCCATACGGAGCGTGATCCCATACCGGCTTTCTGAATAGTTCTGGTAGGTCTGATACTTGTTCTGGATGCCGAAAATATCCACACCGGCAACCAGGTTACGCCCAAGGAAGGCCGGATTGGTCAGAGAGAAATCCGCCTGCTTTTCCCACAGGGACATCGTGCCGGACAGACCGGCATCAACCCCGGTCCCCAGCAGGTTATGCTGCTTCAGACCGATGTTACCAATCACGCCCACGTCTGTTGAATACCCACCACCAAGCGAGAATTCACCCGTGGGTTTTTCGACCACGCTAACGGCGACGTTTGTGCGATCCTGCGCTGACCCAGGTGTTTCATCAATGGAAACACTCTTGAAGAAGCCCAGATCCTGCAACGCGGCCTTGGCATACTTCTTGTAGCTGGGTGTGTACGGATCGCTTTCCGCAAACGGAAGCTGGCGACGGATAACATTATCCTGCGTCACCGTGTTTCCGTTCACGTCAATCCGTTCAATATAACGACGCGGCCCTTCGCTGACATCAAACAGAAGATTGACCACCCCTTTTTCAGGGTTCCGGGCAATTTCAGGATGCACCATGGCAAAGGGATGCCCCTGCGCCTGAAGGGTTTCTTCCATGTCGGTCGCGTTATCCTGCACCGCCTTGCCATCGTACCACTGATGCGCAAACAGTTCGATGTATTTACGCAGGGACTTGGCAGGAACGTGGCGCAGGCTGGAGCGAATATCCACTTTACCCAAACGGTACCGTGGCCCCTCATCCATCGTGAACGTCACATAGAACGATTTTCTATCCGGTGAGAGTTCACCAGTGGCGTTCTTGATCTGGAAGTCCACATACCCGTTGCTGAGGTAGAAACGACGCAGCAGTTCCGCGTCATATTTCAGACGATCTGGGTTATATTCATCAGAGGACGAGAAAAAGCGGTACCAGGCTGTTTCTTTTGAAGACACGACACCGGACAGCCGCGCTTCCCCAAACGCCTTGTTCCCCACAAAGGCGATTTTGCGGATAAGCGTCTGCGGCCCTTCGTTGATCTGGAACACCACGTCAACGCGATTATGCGCCAGACGGATAACCTGAGGCGTTACCACTGCGGCATAGCGTGCCTTCTGGGCATAGACCTCAAGAATCTTCTGGCGATCATCAGCCGTATTTTCTGCCGAGAACACAGCACGCGGACGCAGGGAGATAACCTTCCGCAGGTCCTCATCCTTGGCGGCGTGATTGCCCTCAAACACAATGCGATTGACGATGGGATTTTCCACCAGCCGCACGTGCAGGGTGTTTCCCTCGCGCCGCAGGGTCACATCCCGGAACAGACCAGTGGCGTAAAGGGTCTTCAGCGAACGGTCCAGATCATCCTGACTGAAAGAATCTCCGGGCCGTACCACCATGTAAGACAGCACGGTATTCGTCTCGATCCGGGTATTACCCGTGACCTGAATATCCTCGATCACCCCCCCGGAACGCACCGGGGCAGATGTGGAGGCAGTGAACCGGCCCTGGCGCTCTGCCGTTACGGCTGCAGGTGGGTCCGCCTGGACAGCCGGTGCCCTACCGGCCGCTGACGCGCTACTGCTTCCCTGAACAAGGAAAGGAAGAAGGCAGACAGAAACAAAAAGGGCTGAACGCTTACCCGTCAAGATATGCCACCCTCCATCCGGGTCGTTCTGTAGTCAGGAGCCGATCTCCCACCGTTGTGCCGCCCGCAGGGGGACGTATCCGATATAACCCTTGTCACGCAAGTTCTTCCGATCCAACCCTGCTGTAATTCAGCCAACAAGAGACGCAATCCATTTGAACAATCCAAAACTGGAAAGATCATTAAACGTCGAAAACAAGAACAGACCCGCAAGAACGGCAAACCCAGCCTGAAAACTGATTTCCTGAATCCGCTTCGAGACCGGACGTCCCCTGAGTGCTTCTATGGCATAAAAAACCAGTCTGCCACCATCAAGAAGCGGCACGGGGAATAAATTTATTAGACCGAGGTTTACAGAAAGCAAAGCCATGAAAGACAGCAGACTGGCAAAACCATACTGCGCCACCTGCCCGGAAAGCTGAGCAATCTTGAGCGGACCGCCCAGATCCTTGGCCGTATGCTGGCCTGTCAGGATCTGCCAAACGCCCTGCAGCGTCTGAACGGAAACTTTCCAGGTTTCCTCCACACCCGCCACAACGGCATGGGGCACGGACATGGGTTTACCAACCTCTGTTGCAAACATCACACCCAACTGACCATGCGGCTTGGCGCTGGCCGAGTCCGTAACACTTCCGATGGTGATGGGAAGGTCCATGTCCTGCCCATTGCGGCGTACGGTCAGCGTTGTCTGTGCGCCTGGCTCCGCCATAACGGTGCCCTGCACATCTTCCACGCCGGTTACCTGATGCGTGCCGATTCTACGAATGACATCTCCAGGCTGCACCCCGGCCGCCGCCGCTGCACCATTGGAGACAACAGAGGCGATCTCGTTCCGCACTGAGGGCTGCCCTGCCGTGGAAAACAGCAGGGTAAACAGCACAATAGCCAGCAGGAAGTTGAAAACCGGCCCTGCCAGAATGACGATAGCGCGTGACGCAACGGATTTATCATGAAATGTACGGCCCGGAATCCAGGCAGCTTTCTGCTCCGGCGTAGCATCCTCCGGGTCCTCAAACCCGTGAGGGCGCACATAGCCGCCCAGCGGAATGGGGCAGATACGCCATTCCGTTCCACTGCGATCATGCCAGCGGAACAGTGCTGGTCCGAAGCCGAGAGAGAACACCTCCACATGCACCCCCCGCCAGCGGGCTGCCAGATAGTGCCCCAGTTCGTGAATAGTCACGAGCACGCCCAGGACAAAGGCGAAGGAAACAAGTGTACGCAGGTATTCGTGTATCATGATAATCCGAGTATCGGCTCAAACGTGCGTGAACTCAACCCGCGTAGGCAGGAGTCAGAGCCAGCGCTTCCCGTCGGGCCTGTTCATCCCAATGCAGAACGGCCTCCAGCGTATCGGCAGGCGGTGCCCCCAGCTTGCTCATCACGCGTTCCACAACACGGGCAATGTCCAGAAAGCCAATCTGTTCGTTCAGGAAAGCCTCTACCGCCACCTCGTTGGCGGCGGACAGAATGGCGGATGCAGCCCCGCCCGCACGCAGAGCCTCACGAGCCAGCCGCAGCGCCGGGAAACGCTGCTCATCAGGCGCTGAAAACTCCAATGTGGCATAAGCCGCCAGATCGAGACGAGGAGAGGTGGTGGCCATCCGCTTGGGCCATGCCAGCGTATGCGCGATGGGAATCCGCATGTCGGCTGATCCGATCTGGGCGATCAGACTGCCATCCGTATATTGCACCATGCCATGCACGACGGACTGAGGGTGCACCAGCACATCAATCCGGTCTTCCGTCAGATCGAAAATACGGGCTGCCTCAATCACTTCCAGCCCCTTGTTGAACATGGTGGCGGAATCGATGCTGATTTTTGCCCCCATGCTCCAGGTCGGGTGCTTGAGGGCTTGTGCGGGCGTTGCGGCTTCCATCTCAGCCACAGACGCCTTGCGGAACGGGCCGCCCGACGCGGTGAGGATGATTTTTTCCACCTGATCAAGCTGGCGGTCCGCCATGGCCTGAAACACAGCGTTATGTTCGGAATCCACCGGAAGCAGGGTCGCACCCGCTTCCTTGACGGCGCGGAGCATGACATCTCCGGCACAGACCAGCGCTTCCTTGTTGGCCAGAGCGACAGCCTTGCCATGCCGCACAGAAGCAAGGGTAGGCTCGAGCCCGGCTGCGCCAGTAATGGCCGCCATTGTCCAGTCTGCCGGAAGCGCTGCCGCATCAATTACGGCCTGACGCCCGCACGCCACTTTTGTGCTGCTGCCCTTTAGCAGGGCTGAAAGCTGTTCAAATGCGCTTTCATCCGCAACCACAGCCAGTTCTGCGTTCAGACTGCGCGCCTGCTCTGCCAGACGGGTTGCGTTCTTGCCACCCACAAGCGCCCGTACCTGGTACTGCCCCCGCGCCTGCTCAAGCAGATCAACAGTGGAGCAGCCAATACTGCCAGTGCTTCCCAGAACGGTTACGGTTCTCATGGTCTTTATTTCCAACCCAGACAATGGCGGCACCGAGCAGCAAGGCTTCAGCCACCTGATCCACCCTTAACCCGGCAGTTTCCCTGCCAGAGCCGCGAATACGGCATGGAGCCCCGCCTGCCAGAACGGCACGCCAGCCCCCACGCACAAGGACGCCACCGCAGCCAGAGGCGCAGCAGCCACCAGACCGTCAAAACGGTCCAGCAAACCACCATGCCCCGGCAACAGGGTTCCTGAATCCTTTACACCCAGCGCGCGCTTCATGGCGCTTTCAGCCAGATCACCCGTCTGTGCCGCCACACCCAGTAGCGCAGCCCAGACCGCAGCCGTAGCAATACCGCCCTGCCCGGAAATCTGCGCAATCAGGCTGCCAGCCAGAACAGCGCCAACCAGACCACCGACCGCACCAGACCGTGTTTTACCGGGAGAAATACGTGGTGCCAGCTTCGGGCCACCAACAAGCCGCCCGGTCAGGTAAGCACAGCTATCACTTGCCACCACCACACAGACAACAAACAGAACCGGCATCACGCCACCCAGCCGCAACCATTGCAGCGCAGTGCCAGACAGAACAATGACACACATGACGGCGCACAAAGGCGCGCCGAAAACCAGAGATGTGACGCAGAAAATGGGGAAGGTATCCCACCGCCCGGTTGCCGCTGCCAGCCCGGCACCCAGCGCCCAGAGCACGTAAACGATACCCCGCCAGGATTTTACGGAAACACCCAGCAGCGTAGCGGCTTCCGCCGCCATACCCGCCATGACACCAATAATAAGGATTTGATACAGCAGGCCGCCCGCGCCAATGCCAATACCGGCCACAGCCACCAGCACAATAGCGGACAAAAGCCGAACCCGCAGATCCCGCCAGGCGCTTTTATTGCCTGCGTCACTCATACGGAAGGCCGCGCGCCAAAACGGCGCTCGCGCCGGGCATATGTATCCAGCACGGTTGCAAAATGCCCTTCATTGAAGTCGGGCCAGAACACATCCAGAAAAACCAGCTCCGCATAGGCGCTCTGCCAGAGCAGAAAGTTTGACAACCGGAACTCGCCACTTGTCCGCACCACCACATCCGGGTCCGGCACACCTGCCGTCCAGAGTTTGTCTGCAAAAAGGGTTTCCGTAATCTGGTCGGGTTTCAGGTCGCCCTGCTGCACGGCCTGCGCCAATCGCCGCGCAGCCTGCACAATATCCCCCCGCCCGCCGTAGGAGAGCGCAAGCAACAGGGTGATCCGGCTATTGTTGCGCGTCAGGGTTTCCGCACGCGCCAGTTCCTCGCGCAGGGAAACATCAAAGCGCGCCAGATCGCCAATAAAGCAGATCCGCACGCCTTCACTGTGCAATTCCGCAACCTTGTGCCGGAGATAAAAGCGCAGCAGACTTGTGAGGTCAGCAACTTCCGTCGGCTCACGCTGCCAGTTTTCCGAGGAAAACGCATACAGCGTCAGGTATTTCACGCCACGATGGATGGCTGCCCGCAAACAGCGGGAAACGGCCTCTGCCCCGGCCTTATGGCCAGCAAGGCGCGGCAGCCCTCTTTCAGCCGCCCAACGCCCGTTACCATCCATGATTACGGCAACATGCGCAGGGATAATCGCTTTACTGTCCGTTTTCCCTGCTGACATTGCCGGCACTGATCCACCACGAGGAGGCTGAGAGAAAAAACCTGACGCCACAGACCTCAGACCTGCTTGATCTCGCGGTCTTTTTCAGCCAGCAGATCATCAATTTTTTTCACATACTGGTCAGTCAGTTTCTGAATGGCGTCAGACCATGTCTTTACGTCATCCTGGCTGATTTCGCTTTTCTTTTCAAAACCTTTGGTTTTGTCCATGCCATCACGCCGCACACCGCGCACGGCCACCTTGGCACCTTCAGCGTAGCGGGCTGCGGCACGCGCCAGTTCATGGCGGCGTTCTTCCGTCAACTGCGGAATGGGCACGCGGATAATCTGACCATCAGCTGCGGGGTTAAGGCCCAGGCCGGAATCACGGATGGCGCGTTCAACCGCCCCCACCAACCCACGATCCCACACCTGCACGGTCAGCATACGGGCTTCCGGCACAGCAATGGAACCAACCTGCGTCAGCGGCACTTCCCCACCATAGGCTTCCACACGCACCGGTTCGAGCAGTGCCGGACTGGCACGGCCAGAACGCAGGCCCGCAAAATCACGGCGGAGACTGTCCAGCGCGCCATCCATACGGCGCGTCAGGTCATCCATCAGAGCATTCAGATCAGACACGGTTTATTTCTCCCGTTTCTCTGGGCGGCATTTATCCCACCCCTTAGACAAGCAAGCAGCATGCACGCCGCCTGAATGATATCAGGCAGCTTCAATAATCTGCGTAAAGGCCCCTTCTCCGCGCATTACGCGCCCGAAAGACCCCGGCTCACCAATGTTGAAGACAATAATAGGCAGCTTGTTTTCACGCGCCAGACTAATGGCGGCAGCATCCATAACATTCAGCTGATTGGCCAGCACATCCATATAGGTCAGTTGCTCGTAGCGCACCGCAGCGGCATCCTGCTTGGGATCAGCCGAATAGACACCATCAACCTGCGTGCCTTTCAGCAGCACGTCACATTCCATTTCCGCAGCCCGCAAGGCGGCTGCTGTATCGGTTGTGAAGAACGGGTTTCCGGTACCAGCCGCAAAAATAACTACTCGCCCTTTTTCCATATGCCTGACAGCACGCCGCCGGATATAGGGCTCAGCGATGGATGACATATGAATGGCGGACATCACACGCGTTGTAATCTGTTCGCGTTCCAACGCATTCTGCAAAAGCAGCGCGTTGATGACAGTCGCCAGCATCCCGGCATAGTCACCCTGGGCGCGGTCCATGCCTTTTGCGGCTGCGGCCAGACCGCGGAAAATATTTCCGCCACCCACCACAAGGCAGACTTCCACGCCACCCCGAACAACATCCGCCACATCGTTGGCAATCCGTTCGACCGTTTTCTGATCAACCCCGAAGGCACCGTCACCCATCAGAGCCTCACCAGACACCTTGAGCAACACCCGTTTGCGGCTTGGCGTTTCGCCTGTGGAAGCAGTCATTGGCCCTCGATCACGCAGTACAAGTCTGAAATTAGGCCCTGCTCAGCTAGGGGGCAGGGCAAGCTGCCTTCTCTTATCCTTCATACGCCGAGGCCACAAGCCGGGAGCACTGCCTTATGGCACATCATCCAGTCCGATCGCGCGCAAACGGGCGCGTTCTTCATCCCATCCGGAGCGTTCTTTCACGTTCAGAAACAGATGGCAGGGCCGTTCCAGCAAAGCCGAAAGCTGCTTGCGGGCGCGCTCACCAATCTGGCGGATTTTCTGCCCGCGTTCACCAATCAGGATTGCCTTGTGCCCTGCACGGGAGACATAGATGGTCGCGTCAATCCGCACTGAACCATCCGGCCGCTCCTTGTAACTTTCCGTCTCGACCGTTGCGCCGTAGGGCACTTCCTCATGCGTCTGCATGAAAATCTGCTCCCGCACCAGTTCCGCTGCCAGCAGGCGGTCCGGCAGGTCTGTCAGATCATCTTCCGGGTAAAGATACGGTCCTTCCGGCAGATTTTCTGCCAGACGATCAAGCAGATCATCCACCCCACTGCCAGACCGTGCGCTGACCATGAACACATGTTCAACTGTCAGTTTTTCGGTAATGGCCGCTGTAAGCGGAAGCAGAACCTCCGGTGTGACCAGATCCGTCTTGTTCAGCACCAGCCAGATCTTGCGTCCGGCCTTGGCCAGCCGATCAATAATTTCTGCCACCGCCTCCGTCAGACCGGATTTGGCGTCCACCAGCAATAATGTGATGTCTGCATCATCCGAACCAGTCCAGGCTGCCGCCACCATGGCGCGATCCAGCTTGCGGCGCGGACGGAAGATACCGGGGGTATCCACCAGCAGAATCTGCGTATGCTCACGCATGAGAATACCCAGCACCCGAAAGCGCGTGGTCTGAGCTTTGGGGCTGACAATGGAGAGCTTTGCTCCGGTCATGCGGTTCAGCAAGGTGGATTTGCCCGCATTGGGGGCTCCCACCAACGCTGCAAACCCGCACCGTGTTGTTTCAGCCATGACGTGTGCCTTCCAATTTTTCAAGCAGACTGGCGGCTGCAGCGCTTTCCGCCGCACGCTTGCTTCCAGCACGCCCTTCTCCACTCTGCCCACCCGCGCGAACTTCCACCACAAACAGGGGGGCATGTGAGGGACCATCTGCCCCTATTGTTTCATAAACTGGCAGAACCTGCCCCCGTGCCAGAACCCATTCCTGCAACGCAGTTTTAGGGTCCTTCGGAGGGCGCGCCTGCGCATCAAGCATAGGTTTCCAGGCCTGACGCACAATTTTGCGGGCAGGATCAAGGCCGCCATCCAGAAACACGGCTCCCAGAACGGCCTCTAACGCGTCCGCCACCACGCTGGCTGTTGCCTGCACGCCAACACGCGCTTCATGCGCCGCAACCGTCAGATAACCCGCCAGCTCAAAACGATCGGCAATTTCCGCCAACGTGTTTCTGGAGACCAGATGCGCCAGCCGGGAACCCAACGCCCCTTCCTGCTCATCAGGGTAACGCTCCAGCAGCCATTCCGCCATCAGGAGCCCCAGAACGCGGTCTCCCATAAACTCCAGCCGCTCGTTGGAGCCTGCACCTTTGGTTTTCTGCGAGCGCCGCCGCCCACCCGCGTTCTGATAAGCAGCAGAACGATGGGTCAGCGCCTCATGCAACAAGGCAGGTTTTACAAAACGATATCCAAGCCGTTGCTGCAGGGCTTCCGCCGCAGGATGCAGATCTACACCGGCACGATCGCGGCTCACGTCACACTCCGAAGCAGGCGCGCCCACCGGATTTCAACCGGCCAGTACCAGAACTGCCATCCCGGATGGGCGGAATCGATCGAGAAAAACACCCGCTGCGCTTTTCCCACCAGATTTTCCATAGGCACAAAGCCCAGATCCTTCGGGCCGTCTCCCATGAAGCGGCTATCCGCACTGTCATCACGGTTGTCGCCCATGGCAAAGAAATAACCCGGCGGCACAACATAATCCGGCGTATTGTTCTGCGTGCCATCATCCATCAGCTTGAGCACCTGATGCGCGACCACCCCAGCCCCATCGCTGGCAGGAAGCTGCTCCTCACAGGCCTCCCCTTCCATGGAAACCTGAGATTCATCCACGGCTGTATAGGGATGCGGACCAACACAAGGCACAGGCTTGTCATTCAGATACAAATGCCCCGCCGTTACCCGAATATGATCACCCGGCAGACCAACAATCCGTTTAACGTAATCAACCGATGTATCTTTGGTGAAACGGAACACAGCGACATCGCCCCGATGCGGGGTGCCGGGCCAGATACGGCCCTCAAACAGATTAGGGGAAAACGGCAGGGAATATTTTGAATAGCCGTAGCTGTATTTGGAGACCCAGATGTAATCACCCACCTGAAGAGTGGGAATCATGGAGCCTGAGGGAATCACGAAGGATTCAAACAGGAAAGTCCGTACCACGGTAACAATCAGAACCACCACAATGATGGTTCGTGCATATTCAAGAATAACCTGCCCAGTTGATGCGGGACGATCCACGCCTGCCTCTGAGGGAGGATGTTCCAGTTTGGTCATGTCCTGCATCGCCTGTTTTGCATTCGTTCTAATAAAGAGAAATCGTGAGGGATGAAGCCGCGCCCCCTCCCCGATGTCAAGCCGAAGTCACCGAGATAATGACCTCCGCAAAAGCGTAAGGAGGTTCATCCGTCATGCTCAACACCAGATGAGAGCGACATCCTGCTGGTATCAGCGCGGCAAACCGCATCTGCGCCGCACCTGTCAGCACCAGAGTAGGCTGCCCTGACGGCAGATTATCCACCCCGATCAGACTATGCGCCACCCCTTGAGCAAATCCTGTCCCCAAGGCCTTGGCGCAGGCCTCCTTGGCGGCCCAGCGCTTGGCGTAGGCACCTATACGCGCCTGCCCGGAACGACGCTCCGCCCGCGCCCTTTCAACAGGTGTAAAAACACGCTCAAGAAAACGAGGGCCAAACCGCTCTATCGCTTTCTCAATCCGGCGCATGTCGCACAGGTCCACCCCGGCGGCAATCACCGTCATACCCTTACACTCCCGCCAAAGGATATCATGGTTTTCATGAGCGCGCCCTGTCGGCCTGCGCAATGCCCGGCGCGGCCCTTAACCCGGCGATAACAGACGAGAGATGCCGAAGATCACGCACTTCCACATCTACCAGAATCTCCATGAAATCGAGCTGCCGGTGAACAATCTTGAGGTTCACCATCGAGGCGTCACTCTTGGAGAGAGCGTTGGTAATGGTAGCCAGAACTGAAGGCTCGTTTTCCGCCACGATTGAAATACGCCCCACCCGCATTTCCGCAGCCCCCACGCGGGCCATGGCATCGTAATCCCAGTCCACATCCAGAAAGCGTTCTGGCGTGGCGGCAAAGCTTTCCAGCGTCTGACAGGTACGAGTGTGAACGGTTACGCCCTTGCCGGTTGCAACCACCCCCACAATCCGGTCTCCCGGCAACGGATGGCAGCAGGCGGCAAAATGGACGGCAACTCCGGGGCCGAGTCCGACCAGAGGGATACTTCCGCCGGAACGCCGCCCACCACCAGACGCTGGCGCAGGAGCGCGTGGACGGGGACCAGCCGTACCCAGCACACCCGGAAGACCCGGCACCATACGCGGTGCGCGTGACGCCCGGCGCAACTCCGGATAGGCCGCATACACCACATCCCGCGCGCTCAGATTGTTGTTGCCAACCGCAACATACAGATCCTGCAGGGAGCTTTGTTTCAGGCCTTTCAGGGTTGGTTCAATAACCTTTTCAGACCCATCAACCCCTTCCTGCCGGAAGGCCTTGGCCAGAGCAGCACGCCCGTTATCCAGATAGGTCTGCCGCTGCTGGGCCGCCACATAACGGCGGATGCGCGCGCGCGCCTTGCCGGTGACCACAAACCGCTCCCACGAAGGGGACGGAGCCCCCCCGCGTGCAGTCATGATTTCAACCTGATCCCCGTTCTGCAATTCGTGCCGCAGCGGCATCAGGCGGCCATTGATCTTGGCGCCTACGCAGGAATCCCCAATCTGGCTATGCACGGCGTAAGCAAAATCAACGGGCGTCGCCCCACGCGGCAGCGAGATAAGCTGCCCCTTGGGGGAGAAGCAGAAAACCTGATCCTGATAGAGTTCGAGCTTGGTGTTTTCGAGAAATTCGTCTGGCGCGGAGGAGGCTTCCAGAATTTCGAGCAGATCCTGCACCCAGCGCGGACGCCGGAAGCTGGCGGGACCGCTTTCATCCTCTGCCGTGCCTTCCTTGTAAGCCCAGTGCGCCGCCACCCCGTTTTCTGCCACATCATGCATGGCAGACGTACGAATCTGCACTTCTATCTTCTGGTTACGCGGAGACCGCAGCGTCACCCCCGTGTGAAGGCTCTGATATCCGTTGGCCTTGGGGGTTGAGATATAATCCTTGAAGCGGCCAGCAATAACGGGATAGGCGGCATGCACGGCACCCAACGCCATGTAACAATCTTCCCGCGTTTCCACGATCACGCGAAAAGCCATGATGTCTGAAAGCTGTTCAAACGCCACATTCCGGCGCTGCATTTTCTCCCAGATGGAATAGGGAGATTTCTCCCGCCCTGAAACATGGACGTTTTTCAGACCGGCTTCATGGCACAGGCGCAGCAACTCGCGCCGCACTTCCTCAATAACATCAGCACCTTGGCCGCGCAGATAGTTCAGACGCGCCCGGATGGTGACATCTGCTTCCGGCTCAAGCTGGGCAAAAGACAGGTTCTGAAGTTCTGTCTTGACCCGATCCATACCGATACGCTCGGCAAGGGGGGCGTAGATATCCAGCGTTTCCCGCGCAATACGCTGGCGGCGGTCCACACGTTCCACAAAATGCAACGTGCGCATGTTGTGGAGACGATCTGCCAGTTTGACCAGCAGAACGCGGATATCCTTGGACATGGCCAGCACAAGCTTGCGGAAATTCTCCGCCTGCTTGGTACGGTCGGACTGAAGTTCCAAGCGTGTAAGCTTGGTCACCCCATCCACCAGATCTGCTACCGTATCCCCAAACTGGGCTCGCAGATCATCCTGCGTTACGCCGGTATCTTCAATTGTATCATGCAGCAGCCCGGTCAGGATGGACGGCACATCCAGACGAAAGCCTGCCAGAATCATGGCAACGGCCAAAGGGTGCGTTATGTAGGGATCGCCATTGTCCCGAAGCTGGCCCTCATGGGCTTTCTTCGCGACAGCAAAGGCTCGGCGGATAAGGTCAACATCGGCGGCAGGTGCGTACTCACGCACCACGTTGACCAACCGCTCGCAGTTCACATCACCGCGCCCGTTTTTTTCGGGCACAGCGGCAACAGCGTTGCCATCTTTCACCACGGCAGACAGTGGCGCATCAGGCCTCCCGGCCTCGACCACAGGAACAATTGTTCCCGTCTGGTTTTCGCGCCCTGCCTGCGTCACACGCTCTTACCGACGAGCGCGGCCGCTCAGAGCTGCTTCAACAGCGCCAGCATCATCAGCGGCTTCTTCTTCAGGGGAGACTTCCTGCAGACCAAAGATATTCTGCTCGGTCGGCACCAGATCCTGCACTTCTTCATCCACAGGTTCGGGTTCGGGCTCACGGGCCTGAGAACGGATCAGATCATTGCGCAGATCAGACAGCTTGACCGTTTCGTCCGCAATTTCACGCAGCGCCACAACCGGATTCTTGTCATTATCACGGTCAATGGTAAGCTCTTCACCACGAGAGATATTACGGGCGCGCTGGGCCGCGTACAGCACCAGTTCAAAACGGTTCGGGACTTTCTCTACGCAGTCTTCGACGGTGACGCGGGCCATTACGAAGAGCCTCCAGACAATTCAGCTACAAGATATAGAAAGAACATATTACCTCATCCCCCGACCACAAGGAAGAGGCTATTCCTGAATTTGCCGGATTTCCTGCCCTGCAACTTGCGCCAGCATAGCCTCCAGACTCTGCCCGGTAGCCGGATGAACCCAATCCGGCATCACATCGCGCAGCGGGAACAGGACAAAAGCACGCTCATGCGCACGGGGGTGCGGCAAGGTAAGATGAGGCAGATTCTGACACAATGCATCAAAGGCTATAATGTCGAGATCAAGTGTGCGGGCTGCATTGCGCACTGACCGTTCGCGCCCAAAATCCAGTTCCACCTGCTGCAATGCCGCCAGCAAGGCGTCGGGCGTCAGGGTTGTGGTCGCGCGGATCACACCATTTATATAAGGAGGCTGCCCGGATGGTGGCACAGGCGCACTTTCATACCAGCGTGAAACCCCAATAACATGCAACCCAGGAAGGGCGCGCAACGTTTCAACTACCTTATGGCATGTTGTTAATGCCTCCTGCCCGCCAAGCGGCAGATTAGCCCCTACTGCAATCAGTACCATTTCCGCACCCTTCCAGAATTTCATGTTTGGTGATATATCTTTTTCCACAATCAGCAGTATAGTTATGTAGTGCCAAGTGTTTTGTGTCCGAACCTGGCCCCAATTTTAACGAAATTTCACAATACCTTTGGGTTATATATTAAAGGACGACCACCAAATGAATCTGAAAAAAGATGAAAGAACCTGTCTTTTTATTGACGGTTCCAGCCTTTATTCTACCTCAAGAAGCTTGGGCTTTGATGTCGATTATAAAAAACTTTTAGATTTCTTTGCCTCAAAGACGCACGTTATCCGCGCGTATTATTACGCTGCCATTCTTGATACCGAGGATTACTCCCCCCTCAAGCCGCTGACTGACTGGCTGTCCTATAACGGCTATTTTCTGGTTACAAAGCCCGCGCGCGAATTTACCGATGCAACAGGCAAGCGTCGCGTAAAAGGGAATATGGAAATAGAGATCGCCGTCGATATGATGGAAATGGCGCCTCATATTGATCACGCCATTCTCTTCACGGGTGATTCCGATTTCCGCCGGGTGGTGGAAGCCGTGCAGCGGCAAGGCACTCGCGTTTCTGTGGTTTCTTCCATGCGTTCAAGCCCGCCACTGATTGGGGATGATCTGCGCCGTCAGGCCGATAACTTCCTGGAGCTGGCAACCTTGGGTGCAAACTTCACGCGCCGCCAGACGGAAACCCCGACCCGTACCCGCACGGCTCCGCCCCCAGTGCGTCACCCGGCCGACCAGTTGAGCGAACCTGAAGAAGAAGATCCGCTCACCTGAGCACGCATCAATCCACCCCATTCTCTCCACCCGACAGAAACAGTTTACCTAACCCAAGGCGGTATGGCTGTTTCTGTTAGCCTCCCCAACAAGTCAGACTCTTTAGGTCGTTGATTTAAAACCCCTTTCCGGTTTCTTTAAAAAAAATTTCAGAGTCACGGAAAAATATGGGGTGCTATGCGTTTAAAGCAACTCTAAGATGTCGCCATATCAAATGGTGATAGAGATTTCTCTGACTGCTTTAATTTGGAGCCGCTTATATGCCCACATGTTCTGAAGCCCGATCCAGCCTCCTTTCGCTTCTTCGCGGCGTTGAACATTTCAATACCGAGGTGTTCCCGGCAAAAGAGAAACTGTTCGCCTCTCTGGCGAGCGGCCAATCTCCGGACGCCCTGTTCATTGCCTGCGCAGATAGCCGGATCAACCCCAACCTGATTACCCAGACTGAACCGGGTGATCTCTTTATTCTGCGCAACATTGGCAACATTGTTCCCGCGTATGGCGAAATGCTGGGTGGCGTTTCTTCCGCCATTGAGTACGCAGTCCTAGGGCTTGGTGTCTCTGCCATTATTGTGTGCGGTCATTCTGACTGCGGTGCTATGAAAGCCCTTCTCGCTCCCAAAAAGAGTGGGCTGGACAGCATGCCGACCGTCGCAACATGGCTGCGCAACGCAGAAGCGGCCCGTGCCTCCATGGGAGAGTTAAAGGCAGAAGACGCTGGCCCATCCAACGTCCGCACTCTTTCTGAACGCAATGTGCTTCTCCAGATTGCACACCTGAAAACACACCCCGCTGTTGTGGCAGGGCTGGCGCGCGGGACACTCTTCCTGCAAGGCTGGTTCTATGACATCGGCTCGGGCGAAATCAGCATTCTGGATGAACAGACACGCACTACCGTTTCCATCCCGGAAACAATCAGCCGACTGGAAAGCGAAGCAGCCTGATAACAGGCTAGAGGCGTTCCAACACACCAAGGCGGGGCTCAGGCCCCGCCTGACCTGCTTTTACCCCACTTATGGTTTTCTGGTGTTTTTGGTGTTGGCTATTGTGCTGGCCGCCACACCAACGGCTTATGCCCGCACCCTGAAAATCGCGACCTGGAACATGGACTGGCTGGTGGACGAAAATCAGCCCCCAGCCCAACCGTTACCTTCTGACATTCCCCATCGTAACGCAGCCGATTTCACTGCTTTGGCCGGTTACGCGCGCTCCCTTGATGCGGATATTATTGGGGTTCAGGAAGTGGATGCCATCCCTTCTTTGAGCCGTGTTTTCCCGCCCGGACAGTACCAGCTCTTCCTATCCGGCGATCACGTTACCCAACATACGGGAATAGCCATTCGCCAAGGCCTGACTGTTACACGCAACCCCGACGTAACGGAGCTTGATGTTTCAGCAGGAGCACCCCATCCACTGCGGAGCGGCCTGGATTTGACGGTGCATGAAGGCTCAACCAGCCTGCGGGTTCTGGTTGTGCACCTAAAAACGGGCTGCTGGGATAATCCACCAGAAGAAAGAAAGCACGCCTGCCCCGTTCTGTTCCAGCAGTTTTCCGCTCTCAAAAACTGGATTGCCGCTCGACAGAACGCGAAGGACGCATTCCTGATCATGGGAGATTTTAACCGGCGCCTGACCCCTCATGATCCGCTTTTTCTTGATCTCCTTCAAAGCGGTCCGCTGCGCCTGACCACGGCAGGCCACGCCAGCCCGTGCGAAGGGGGCACCTATTTTATCGACCATATCCTTCTGGGCGGCCCCGCCATGCACTGGGAAGAAAAAAACTCTCTGCGCGTTCTGGTTTATCAGGGCACCGACCAAGCCATTCTCTCCGACCACTGCCCGGTCTCGCTCCGGTTGACCATACCTTCAAAATAACAGGGGGTACCGCCGTGCCATTTAGGGGATTTTATTAGGCGCGGTCAGTTACCGTCTCTCTCCGGCTACATATGCCCTGAAATTACGAAGCTATCCGCCTGCCCGAGACCCCATTCTGTCAAAAAAAGAAAGGCTGCTCCGGTTTCCCGAAGCAGCCTTTCCTATAACCACAATCTCTATGGTGTGCTTTTTAGTGCACCCGGCCCGCAGCGGCTGGTCGGCCACCGCCTGACCGCCCGCCAGCACCACCGCGCGGCGGGCCACCACGACCCCGACCACCAGCACCGCCACGCGGCGGACCACCGCGCCCACGGCCACCGCCACCACCCAGAACAGGGGGGCGCATGGTAGAGTTTTCAGCATCCATGGAATGCCACGGATGATCGCGCACAACCGGAATGGACTTGCCGATGGTCTTCTCAATATCGCGCAGCCATGCCCGCTGTTCCGGATCACAGAAGGAAACGGCCCAGCCATCACGCCCCGCACGCGCCGTACGGCCAATACGGTGAACGTAGCTTTCCGGCACATTCGGTAGATCGTAATTGAAGACGTGACTGACATCATCCACGTCAATCCCGCGAGCAGCAATATCCGTCGCCACCAGCACTTTCACGCTGCCAGCCCGGAACCCCTTCATGGCGCGTTCACGTGCACCCTGGGATTTGTTGCCGTGAATAGCTTCCGCCACGATGCTGTTCTTGTTGAGGAATTCCGCAACCTTGTTGGCTTCATGCTTCATCAGCGTGAACACCACAGCGCGAACCACCTTAGGAGATTCCACCAGTGTCAGCAGCGCATCGCGCTTGTTTGACCCATCCACAAACATCACAGCCTGCTGGATACGATCCACCGTACTGGAGGGCGGCGTTACTTCCACCTTTGCAGGATCATGCAGCAGCGAGCTAGCCAGATCTGCAATGCTGCGTGGCATGGTGGCAGAGAACAGCAGCGTCTGCCGTTTTGCCGGCAGGAAGGTCATGATACGGCGGATGTCGCGCACAAACCCCATATCCAGCATGCGGTCTGCTTCATCCAGCACCAGAACTTCAAGCGCGGAAAGATCAATATAACCTTGGCCGATCAGGTCCAGCAGACGGCCTGGAGCCGCCACCAGCACATCCACACCACGGCGCATGGCTTCAACCTGCCGCCCCTGCCCGACACCACCAAAAACCACGGCCTGCGTGAATTTCATGTGGCGCGCATAAGCCTTGAAGCTCTCACTGATCTGGGAAACCAGTTCACGCGTGGGGGCAAGAATAAGAACGCGTGCTTTTTTAGGGCCCGCAGGTTTGGGGTTCTTCAGCAGATGGTCCAGAATCGGCAGAGCAAAAGCCGCCGTCTTCCCGGTGCCGGTCTGAGCGAGACCAAGCAGATCACGCCCGGCCAGCAAATGAGGGATGGACTGAGCCTGAATGGGGGTGGGGTTTTCATACCCCTCCTCAGCAAGCGCCTTCAACAGGGGCTCAGCAAGCTTCAGATCGGAAAACGTAGTCATCAGGGCAAAAACCTCTTCGTGCTGCCTGAAAAACGAGACGAAATCACCCCTTTTCAGTTGCGCACCTTGAACTTCAGCCTACACACCGCCTATTTCTCACTCGAAACAGCCGTGCACGTGCATGCATGAACTTTTTGTAACAAATGGTGGCAGCGTCGTTCATTTTCTGGAAATCTTTTTGAAAACTCTGCCCTCGCCATCCAGTATATAAGAGGACTTTTCTGGTCCCGCAAGCCTTCCGTACCATTTTGGTCCTAAAAGAAAGTCTTTAAGAGCACAGCTTCGTTCTTTTTTATGTTAGTTTTATTTTGACATAAATTACGGACGCTATGCAAAATCTTTAGATATCTGAAATAAAGTTTCCAAAACAAAGGAAAGAATTAGAGGAGTAAAAGTTCTCTTAATTTGCAAACAATCTAACAAATTTTTAAGAAGAAACTTTGGTAAGGAAAAGCGTTACCCCGCACTATTTTTTGTTACAACGCGTTTTCACTGAGAACTGATAGGCAGTCTTGCCTTTCCAATTACTGCGAACCCTCTGTTACAGGGTTCGGAAGAGCAAACGCGGCGTCGTGCACGCATCCCCTACCCGTCGCCTATTTTGCAAAGTGAACACCAAGGAAAGCCCTTCCACACGGAAGTGATTACACTGCCGCTTAGATCAGCGCCCTGCCTTGGAAGAGCTATTGAGGACGCTACTCAAACTGATGCTACCGTGCCTCTTGCTGCCGGACTTTCATCTTTTACGTGGAAGGGCCTTTTATGGCTCACAATCCTCTTTACGCCCCAGCAGAAACAGAGCCTGTTCACCAAACAGATTAGCCAGCCGGATGGAGCGTCGCCATGGTGCGCGTTCCCCGTCTTCATCCACGGCCATCCATTTCTGCACGCAGTATCCTTCCTCCTGACACAGGGCCAGAAAGTCCCGAATGGTACAGGGATGGATGTTCGGCGTGTCGTACCATGGCGTATGCCAGACAGTCGTCATGGGCATCCGCCCGCTGAACAGCAACATCAGCCGCAATTGCCAGTGCCCGAAATTCGGGAAGGAAACAATGGCGTGTCGGCCTATGCGTAACATCTGGCGCAGCACCTCACGCGGGCGCTCCACAGCCTGCAACGTCCGCTGCAACACCACATAGTCAAACGCACCATCGGGATAATGCGCAAGATCGTGGTCGGCGTCGCCATGCACCACGGGTAATCCATGCGCCACGGAACGCGTCACCTCACGCATGTCAATTTCAATGCCACGCGCATCACAGCCCCGAAGCCGGAACAGATGATCAATCAGCGTACCGTCTCCGCTGCCAATATCCAGCACACGGGTTCCCGGTTCAATCATTTCGGCAATCAGCCGTTGGTCAAGACGCATCAGCGCAGTCCCGCATGTTCGGCAACACCACACAGAAAACCGCGTACCGTGCGGTCAAAATCCGGTTCATCCAGCAGAAAGGAATCGTGCCCCTTGTCTGTGTCGATTTCCACAAAGGAAACGTTGGCGGCAGCCTGATTCAAAGCCCGCACCAGATAGCGGGCACTTGAGGTCGGGAACAGCCAGTCAGACGTGAAGGACACCACACAGAACCGCACCGGGGTTCCTGCAAAAGCAGCGGGCAGTTCCCCATCATGTTCGGCGGCCAGATCAAACCAGTCCATGGCCCGCGTGATGGTGAGATAGGAATTGGCGTCAAACCGCCGCACAAAGGCAGATCCTTGATAACGGAGGTAAGATTCCACCTCAAAGATATCACTGAACATGGAGAGGGAGGCCTCTGGCGCTTCCGCGTTGGAAGGGTCCTTGCGCACCCGCCGACCGAACTTGCGGGTCAACGCTTCCTCTGAAAGATAGGTGATGTGCGCCATCATGCGGGCCACAGCCAAGCCCCGTGCGGGCACCACGCCATGTTCCCAGTAGCGCCCGCCATACCAGTCCGGATCAGCAAAAATGGACTGCCGCCCCACTTCATTGAACGCAATATTCTGTGCGGAATGAAACGGAGACGTCGCAATAGGCATCGCGGCCAGCATCATGTGCGGATAGGTCACGGCCCATTCCAGCACCTGCATGCCGCCCATGGAGCCGCCCACCACAGCAAACAGCCGTTCAATACCCAGATGCCGCACCAACATATATTGCGCGCGCACCATGTCCCGAATGGTGATGGGGGGAAAATCCGTGCCCCAGCGCTCAACGCCGTCGCCTTTTTCATCCGAACGCACTGACCGCGGCCCTGTGCTGCCCATGCAGCCACCCAGCACGTTGGTACAAATAACAAAAAAGCGGTTGGTATCAATCGGCAGCCCCGGCCCCACCATGCGCGTCCACCAGCCGGGCTTGCCTGTCAGCGGGTGGGTTTCCGCCACATACTGGTCCGCCGTAAAGGCATGACACACCATGATGGCGTTATCGCGCTTTTCTGAAAGGGTGCCGTAGGTACGGTAAGCAACATCAATCGGAGCGAGATGCACCCCACATTCAAGATCCAGCCCTTGCGGGAAGGTGATGTGAGGATGATCGCCAACATCAAGAGGCGCTGTGCTGTTCATGGCTGGGTTAACAACTCCGGCAGAATGCCATCCGACATAAGCTCGGAAACAGGACGGATCAAGTACGCCTTATGCGGAAGAGGCTCTCCCCCTCTGCATAAGGCCTGACGAGAAAGGCAAAAGAGCGCCCTTAGCCATCCATCTTGAGTGCGGCAAGGAAGGCGCTTTGCGGGATTTCCACTTTACCAAACTGCCGCATGCGCTTTTTCCCTTCCTTCTGTTTTTCCAGCAGCTTGCGCTTACGGGAGATATCACCGCCATAACATTTGGCCGTCACATCCTTGGAAAGTGCGCCAATGGTTTCACGCGCAATCACCTTGCTGCCAATAGCCGCCTGAATGGCGATCTTGAACAACTGGCGGGGGATCAGGTCTTTCAGGCGGGCACAGATCGCGCGGCCACGGGTTTCTGCGGCGGACCGATGCGCAATGAAGGAAAGAGCATCAACGGGCTCCTGATTCACCAGAATGGAGATGCGCACCAGATCGCTCTCCTCATACCCATCCATCTGGTAATCAAAGCTGGCATAACCGCGCGTCAGGGACTTCAGGCGGTCATAAAAATCGAACACCACTTCGTTCAGCGGCAGGCGATAAACTGCCATAGCCCGGTTGCCCACATACGTGAGATCCACCTGCACACCACGCCGTTCCGTGCACAATGTCAGCACCGCGCCCAGATATTCATCCGGCACCATGATGGTCGCCTTGATCCACGGTTCATCAATCCGCTCAATCAGGGACAGATCAGGCATATCCGCCGGGTTGTGCAGTTCTTCCTGCTGCCCGTTGGTAAGGGTGATGTGATACACGACGGACGGCGCCGTGGCGATCAGATCCAGATCGAACTCGCGGGACAGGCGTTCCTGAATGATTTCCAGATGCAGCAGGCCCAGGAAGCCGCAGCGGAAACCAAAACCCAGCGCAGCTGATGTCTCTGCCTCATAATGGAAGGAGGCATCATTCAGGCGCAGTTTGGAGAGGCTGTCCCGCAGCTTTTCAAAATCATCTGCCACAATGGGGAACAGACCACACCAGACCACCGGAATGGAGGGCTTGAAGCCTGTCAGAGCAGTTGCCGCCGGGCGACGATCATCCGTAATGGTGTCACCCACGTTACAGTCGGCCACGGTCTTGATGGCGGCGTTGATATAACCCATCTCGCCCGGACCGAGGCTTTCCACTGCCATCATGCGCGGGGCGAACACACCCACCTGATCAATCTGATGCACAGCCCCGCTGGACATCATGCGCATCTTCATGCCCTTCTGCAGGCGACCTTCCTTGACACGTACAAGCACGATCACGCCCAGATACGGGTCATACCAGCTATCCACCAGCATGGCCTGAAGCGGCTTTTCAGCATCGCCCGTGGGCGGCGGCAGGCGGGTGACAACGGCTTCCAGCACGCCTTCAATATTCAGGCCGGTCTTGGCTGAAATTTCCACAGCGTCATCAGCCGGGATGCCGATCACTTCTTCAATCTGCGCCTTCACCCGTTCCGGTTCTGCTGCAGGCAGATCCACCTTGTTCAGCACCGGCACAATTTCATGATTGGCGTCAATGGCCTGATACACGTTGGCCAGTGTCTGCGCCTCTACGCCCTGTGAGGCATCAACCACCAGCAGGGAGCCTTCACACGCGGCCAGAGACCGGCTGACTTCATACGCGAAGTCCACGTGTCCGGGCGTGTCCATCAGGTTCAGCACGTAGGTTTTCCCATCCTTGGCCGGATAGGTCAGCCTTACGGTCTGCGCCTTGATGGTGATCCCGCGCTCGCGCTCCAGATCCATGTTGTCGAGCACCTGATTGGTCATCTCGCGGGCGGTCAGCGCTCCACAAGCCTGAATCAGGCGGTCAGCCAGAGTCGATTTCCCATGATCAATATGAGCGATGATCGAGAAATTGCGGATGAGCGAAAGAGGTGTGTCGGTCATGATGCCCCCTTTAAGCGATACGGAGACAAAAGTCAGCCAGTTCCACGCCGCCCAGCCCCTGTTTTGCTGTAAATTTTTCAGCACACCAGCAGAGGCTCGTGCTTCCAGCGGCCGCAAGTGGGGCTACGCTATACTGTCACCATGATAATACGCTGCACCCACACTCCCTCCGCATGGTCTGGCACCAGGACACGGTTCGGGTTTTGAGCGTCCCCCGCCTCCGAACCGCCCTCCGAACCGAAAGACAAAGGCACATCATCTCCAGATGGCGGCAGGTGTAGCGGGGATTCTCGTGGCACTTGAGCAGGAACGGCCTCATCTGAAGCCATCTTGTTGCTCTCAGACAAACTGGCATTTACTCCAGCGGCTCCAACTCCGTCCTCGCCTGACCATATGGAAGCCACCTCCTGAACAGCCCTTGCGGAAGAAAACGGTCCATCCTCACCGAAGGGCGTAATACCGGGAGGGAACAGTCCATCCCATATACCGACCACCGGCTCCTCATCCGACCGAACCATCAGAACGCGATCAGACCATCGGGGTGGTAGGTCAGGCATCACGACAAGAGAACTACCCTCGCGCAGAATGGGCTCCATGCGGTCTGTATCAATCCGCACCGCATACGCGCCCAAGGGAACTGCACCCGGCAGAGTGATATCTTCCCACTCCAGCCCGGCAGGATGACCCGCTTCATTGAAAAGCCCGGTCCCTTTCAAGCGAGACAGGGGCAGACTCCGCATGCGATGAACCGTTTGGCGTTGATCCGCCGAGCCTTCACCCCGTTCCAGCTGCTCCCCGAATGTGCTGAGTGAAACACGCAGCACGGCAAGCGCCCTGAGCAGACTGTTCATCGCGGGCCAGCGCACTGCCCCATTGGCCCCAACCCGACGTGACGGATTAAAGGTTGTGGCATCTAGGCCGGCGGCGCGTGCAAGGCCAGAAGGCGTAAGCCCCCGTTCCAGCGCCAGAGAATCGAGCGCCCGCCACACATCTTCGGGGCGAATCATCGTTCTGAAGGCGTGGCTTTGCGGGTACCGTGGTGATGAGGAAGCGCCTGCGCAATTTTCAGCACTTCGCTGGTATGGCGGGCGGCACCTTCATCCGTCACAAAAAAGCGGCCTTCTGGAGTCTGATACACAAAGCCCATCTCCGTCATGCGCTTCAGGCACGGATCATCCCGCAGCCCTGTCGGGCGCCCCACTGATCCGGCCAGACACAGCCGATGCAGGGCAGAGCGGCAACAGGTTTCAAGATAGGGCTCGTTCCACATTGTGCTGAGGATCACCTTTCCCTGCTACAGAAGCAAGAAAAGATATCACGCTCCCTCAGGCGTGTAGGCCGGGGGCTTCCTGCCCGGTGCGCGCCACATACTCCGTGTAGCCACCACCATACTGGTGAATACCCTCCGGCGTGATTTCCAGAACCCGATTGGAGAGAGCCGCCAGAAAATGCCGGTCATGGGAGACAAACAGCATGGTGCCTTCATAATTGCCGAGCGCGGTAATCAGCATTTCCTTGGTTGCCATGTCCAGATGGTTGGTGGGCTCATCCAGCACCAAAAAGTTTGGCGGATCATACAGCATCAGGGCCATGACCAGTCGGGCCTTTTCACCGCCTGACAGCACGCGACAATATTTTTCAATCTCATCACCAGAAAAGCCGAAGCCACCGGCCAGAGCACGCAACGAGCCCTGATTGGCCAGAGGAAAGGCCCGTTCCAGCGTTTCAAAAATTGTCAGATCTCCATCCAGAAGATCCATGGCGTGCTGAGCAAAATACCCCATTTTCACGTTGCTGCCGATGGTTACCGTGCCTGCATCAGGCTTGGTGGTGCCCGCCACCAGCTTCAGCAGCGTGGATTTACCAGCCCCGTTCACCCCCAGAATACAGCAGCGCTCACCCCGGCGGATAAGCAGATCAAGCCCTTTATAAATAACCCGGCTGCCATAGCTTTTATCCACGCCCTGAAAATTAGCCACGATGTCCCCTGAGCGTGGCGCAGGAGGAAACTCGAAGCTGAGGGTCTGACGCCGTTTTGGCGGCTCCACCCGGTCAATTTTTTCCAGCTTTTTCACGCGGCTCTGCACCTGCGCAGCGTGCGAGGCCCGCGCCTTGAAGCGTTCAATAAAGCTGACTTCCTTGGCCAGCATGGCCTGCTGGCGCTCAAACTGCGCCTGCTGCTGCTTCTCGTTCAGGGCGCGCTGCTGTTCATAAAACTCGTAATCGCCAGAGAAGCTGTTCAGGTTTCCGCCATCAATTTCAATCACCTTGTTGATGATACGGTTCATGAACGCACGGTCATGCGATGTCATGAGCAGCGCGCCATCGTAACCCGCCAGAAACTGCTCAAGCCAGATCAGGCTTTCAAGGTCCAGATGGTTGCTTGGTTCGTCCAGCAGCATCACATCGGGGCGCATGAGCAGAATACGGCCCAGAGCCACGCGCATTTTCCACCCGCCGGAAAGAGCGCCCACATCGCCGTCCATCATTTCCTGACTGAAACCAAGGCCGTGCAACACTTCACGCGCCTTGCCTTCCAGCGCGTAGCCGCCCAGATCTTCAAAGCGGGCCTGAACCTCACCAAAGCGTTCAATAATACTATCAAGCTGATCAAACTGCTCCGGGTCCGCCATGGCCGTTTCCAGTTCAGCCAGTTCTGCGGCAACCTCCGCTACGGGGCCTGCACCGGCCATCACTTCCGCAACAGCGGTGCGTCCGGCCATTTCCCCCACATCCTGACTGAAAAAGCCGATACTCACACCGCGATCAATCAGCACCTGCCCTTCATCGGGCTCATCCTGCTTGGTGATCATGCGGAACAGCGTGGATTTTCCCGCCCCGTTTGGCCCGACCAGACCGACTTTCTCACCTTTCTGCAAGGCAGCCGAGGCTTCAATGAAAATCAGGCGCTGGCCGTTATGCTTGCTGATGGTGTCGAGACGGATCATCGGGTCCTCGTGGCTGGATCGTTCCGCGCACTTACCCCTAACCGGCGCGAAAGGTAAACCGCATCAGCCCGTAAATACGCTCCGAAAATAGGCTTCAAGGTCTGTTGGGCCCTTATGGAGCGGTGCAGAGTGGTCATACGGCTGCTCAAGAAACAGCTCCGTCATATGCGCGTATGATCTGGCTGCCTGTTGGGAAAATCCGTGCTGCCGATAGTACGCCAGCCAATCTGCCTTCGGGATGGAAGTAGCCTGTATCGCCCGGCCGAAAACCTGGGTGAACGCCGCAGCAACATCATGCGGCGAATAGGTATGCGGGCCTTCGCACGCATAAAGACCCGTTTCCTCAACAGAAGACATAAGCAGCTGCGCACTCAACACACCCACATCTTCAGGCGCGACCATTGGCACCTTCTGATCAACCGGCAACACCGTGGAAAACACCCCCGTTTCCTTCGCCTGTTTTGCCAGAGGAACCCAGTTGCTCATGTAATATGCGGCACGCACACAGCATAAAGGTACACCGAGGACGCGGGCCCTTTCCTCAAATTCATGCAGCACCCCAAGGTCTCCGCAGTGCGGACCTGATTGCGCGCCGTAGGTGGACTGCAAGACAATTTTTTCAAGGGATGCGCCCTCAAGCGCAGCAAGAATAGACTGCACAGAACGGCGTTCCTCCGTATCCGTATCACCCGCAACATTTGCTGGCGGGTTCAGCAGAAAAACGCGCGTGACAGTCTTGAAAACAGCCGCCAGAGCGGGCGTGTCCAGAACATCCACAACAGCGACAGAGGCTCCCTTCTGCCGCCATGCCTGCGCTTTTTGCGGATTGCGCGTCACAACTGTCACGGACTGCCCCCCAGCAAGCAGGGTATTGGCAACAGCCCGGCCGACATGCCCTGTTGCACCAAGCACTCCATACATATTCTGTCCCTGTTTCCTGAACACACAATCATATCCGGTTCTTCATGAGCGCCATGAAGGCTTGCATCCATCTGCAACCCGAAAGACGTCGATCTCTACCTGTGCGCTTTATCCTGCCTTGTGGGGGCTGTCTAAAAACTCGGTCCGGTTAATCTGGGGATGCTGAAGCACGCAGTCCTCTGAATAAAAAAGGGGCGAGCAGGGTAACCTGCTCGCCCCTTTTGCGCCGTTACGTGACGTAATGCGGCTTACTGCCTGGCTGATGCATCCGGCAGTGCGTAGGCCACAATATAGTCGCCCAGCTTGGTGCCAAAGGAACCGTGACCACCATCAGCCGTGACCACAAACTGGCGGCCATTGGCTTCATACGTCATGGGGGTAGACTGACCACCGGCGGGCAGACGATCCTGCCAGAGCTGCTTGCCGGTCGTGACATCATACGCGCGGATGTAATAGTCCGCCGTGGATGTCAGGAACGCCACGCCACCCCCGGTTGTCAGCGGTCCACCAAGGGAGGGGATACCCACCTTGAAGGGCAGCGGCAGCGGAGAGCTGTCGCGCACGGTGCCGTTCCGGTGCATCCACATGATCTTGTTGGTCTTCAGATCAATCCCTGCCACGTACCCCCAACCCGGCTGTTTGCACGGAATGCCCAGCGGTGAGAGGAATGCGTGCAGGTCCACGCCATAAGGCGTGCCATATTGCGGCTGCACACCCGTTTCTGAACCAGACGGGCCGCCAGAAACCAGCCCCGGTTGTGCCGGGTTACCCGGCCCACGCGGAATAAGCGTAGAAACGAACGGGATGGCGATAGGGTTGGCAAACGCCACCTGCCGCACAGGGTCAACAGCAAGACCACCCCATTCAAACATGCCCAGATTACCAGGGAACACCAGTGTTCCCTGCAGGGAGGGCGGCGTGAAAGGCCCTTCATAGCGCATCCGCTTGAACATGATGCGGCAGACCATCTGGTCCAGCATCGTGCCACCCCACATATCTGCGTCGGTCAGGTTCTTCTTGGGCCGGAACGTCAGCTCGGAAAACGGCTGTGTGGCTGCCAGATGGTCACCCGGTGCGGCTCCCTGCGGCACGGGTGTTTCCGGAGCCGGCACAATCAGGTGTCCGTTACGGCGGTCCAGCACAAAAATGTTGCCGGTTTTGGCCGGCGCGTACAGTGCAGGCACAACCGTTCCGTCTTTCTGACGGATATCCACCAGACTGGGCTGAGACGGGATATCCATATCCCACAGATCATGATGCACAGTCTGATAGAACCAGACCTTCTCGCCCGTATCCCCATTCAGGGCCAGAATACCGGATGCATAACGTTCCTGATCTGCCGAGCGATGCCCACCCCAGATATCTGGCGTTGCAACGCCTGTGGGAATGTAGATCAGGTTCAGTTTGGCATCATAGGCAGACGTGATCCAGGAGTTGGGGGAGTTCGGCACGTAATGGTGCGTGTCAGAGGGCAGTTCGTTCGGGTTGGGGTTGCCTGCATCAAAGGCCCACACCAGTCGCCCACTATACAGATCATACGCCCGCGTTACGCCTGAGGGTTCATGCGTTGAGTAATTGTCCGTCACTGCGCCGGAAACAATAACTACCTTGCTGGTGACAACCGGCGGAGATGTGGGTTCATAAAAGCCCAGTTCACGCATCGGCATGCCATCCGTGAGATCAACCGTACCCTCCGTGCCAAAGCCGTGGCAGGCTTCACCCGTTTCCGCATCCAGCGCAATCAGCCGACCATCATTGGTGGGCAGGAAGATACGGCGGGAACATTCCGTTGGCACCGGAGAACCATCAGCCGTTACATCCCCTTCATGCGCTTCGGCATAGGAAACGCCACGGCAGGTCATGTGCTGGAAGCTGGGGTTGTATTTCAGCTTCGGGTCATATTTCCACTTTTCCTTGCCGGTTGCGGCGTCCAACGCAAACAGGATCTGATGTGGAGAGCACAGATAAAGCGTATCCCTGATCTTGATCGGCGTGACTTCATCCGTAATTTCGCCGGGGTCATTCGGGGTCTTGAGGTCATGCGTGCGGAACACCCACGCCACCTTCAGATCCTTCACGTTGGCCGGCGTAATCTGTGTGAGCGGGGAATAGCGGTTGCCGAACTGGGTGCGGCCATAAGCAGGCCAATCCGCTGCCGGAGCTTCTGCCACATCGCCCGGGGTTACGGCTGGACCCTGCTGTGCCACTGTTGGCAGAGTGCCTGCCAGATCCTGCGGGTCCTGCGTCAGCGCATAACCATAGACGGCCAGCCCCGCCACAATGCCCACAGCCAGCGGCACGCGGTTTGCCGGGCTGGCTGGCAGCAGCTCACGCGAGACAAACGGCAATAGAAGCAGCAGGCCCAGCGGCAGAATAACGTCTCCACGCGGTGCCAGAGCCCAAAAGTCAAATCCGGCTTCGGCCACGGACCAGATGAGGGTGGCAAACACCAGCGCCGCGTAAACCCACAGCGCCTCGCGCCAGCGCTTGAGCAGCATGATGGCTGTAATCAGCAGCACAATGCCGCTCAACAGATAAAACCAGGAGCCACCCAAAGCCGCCAGCCACGCTCCGCCGCCCGCCAGATACAGACCCAGCAGTACAAAGATCGTAATGGTTAAGTTCAGGAGCAACCCGGACCGGGAAGAGGATGATGGCATGCAAATCAACCATGAATGTTAGGAGGAATGTGGAATAGGAATAGCCCACTTCATAAAAGAACTGAATGATTGTTTCGGAAAAATCCGAAAAGAAGGTCCCTCCAGATGAAGCACATCCTCACAAGCGTGCGTAAAATGTGCCTGTATTTCTTTTAGAATCCAAATAAATGACGATCGGTCCGCACTCAAAAAACTGACGGTTCACACACGCGTTTCGTCTGAATGCGCAGTGGGATGCCTGTTTTTGTGCTACTGCTGCCCCCCTACTTTTCCCCCATCAAGGCAAAGACTGATGCGCACCATCCTGCTGAAAAACGCCCTGCGTCTGGTAACAATGAACGCCCAGAGAGAAGAACTGGAAGGCGGATGGCTGCTTGTGCGGGGGAAACAGATTGCGGCCATCGGGTCTGCCACGGACCCGCTGCCCCAAGCTGATGAGGTACTGGACATGACGGGCCACGTCGTCATGCCCGGCATGGTGAACACCCACCACCACATGTACCAAACCCTCACGCGCGTTATTCCTGCGGCGCAGAACGCATCACTGTTCGGGTGGTTGCAAGCGCTCTATCCCCTTTGGGCCGGGCTGACACCCGAGATGATCCGTGTGTCCACCTGCACCGCCATGACCGAACTGCTGTGGTCCGGTTGCACCACCACCAGCGATCACCTTTACCTGTTCCCCAACGGAAGCCGACTGGATGATCAGATAGAAGCGGCTACCCAGATGGGTATGCGTTTTCATGCCGCCCGAGGCGCCATGAGCGTGGGGGAAAGCAAGGGCGGCCTGCCACCAGACAGCGTAGTGGAAGACGAGGCAGCTATTCTGGCTGACACCCAGCGCGTGATTGAAGCGTTTCATGACCCGCAGCCTCTGGCCATGCAGCGTGTGGTGGTGGCCCCCTGCTCGCCTTTCTCTGTCAGTCGGGATCTGATGCGTGAGGCCGCCGCGCTGGCACGGGCCACAGGCACCATGCTGCACACGCATCTGGCCGAAAACAGCAGTGACATTGCCTACAGCCGCCAGACATTCAACATGACACCTGCCGAATACGCGGAAGATGTGGGCTGGATTGGGCCGGACGTATGGCACGCCCATTGCGTCAAGCTGGATCAGGCGGGCATCAGCCGTTTTGGGGCAACGCACACAGGCATGGCCCACTGCCCGTGCTCCAACATGCGGTTGGGTTCCGGCATTGCCCCGGTGCGGCAGATGGTGGCCGCTGGCATGCGGGTTGGGCTGGGCGTTGATGGCTCGGCTTCAAACGATGGAAGCCACATGCTGGGAGAAGCGCGACAGGCCATGCTGCTCGGCCGCCTTCTGGAAACCGAGGATAACCGCCCCATGATGCAGGCGCGCGAGGTGCTGGAGCTTGCCACCCGTGGCGGGGCCGCCGTGCTGGGCCGAAAGGACATTGGCCATCTGGCCCCAAGCATGGCAGCAGATATTGTGGCCTTTGATCTGCGCGGCATAGATCATGCGGGCGCGCAATCAGACCCCGTGGCCGCACTGGTGTTCTGCACACCGCAACGGGTGGCGTGCTCCATCGTCAACGGGCGTGTGCTGGTGCGGGATGGCGCGTTTGTCAGCCATGATCCCATCCAGCTTGCGGAACGCCACAATGCCCTCGCCCGCCAACTACTGGAAAAGGCGTAAAGAAATCCTGAAGCAGTATATCACCCGCTCTGTGTTCACAAAGCAGCCAGAAAACCCGTAATCGTGCCCGATGTTCTGAACAGACATGGCCTTTCGTGCGTTTGAGGGCACACGATTATCCGCGAGGTGACTTTCTTCATGATGCGTTCTTTTGCTGCCGCCCCTATCTGCCGTGACTATACTCATACAAAGAAGGCGCGCAGCCTGTTTGCCCGCACGATGATGGGATTAGGAGCACTGGCCACCTGCATGATGACATCCTCTCCGCACAGCTACGCTGCCAGCGCCTTTAAGCACAACGCTTTTGGCACCCTTTCCTCCGGCCAGAAAGTGCAGCGCTATACGCTACGCAATGCGCACGACATGAGTGTGCAGTTTCTCTCCTATGGCGGGATCATTACCGCCATTACGGTACCCGACCGCAACGGCCATCCCGCCAATGTGGTGCTTGGGTTCCCCACTCTGGAGGGATATGAAACGGACAGCGCCCACGCCAACATCTATTTTGGGGCCCTGATTGGCCGTTACGCCAACCGGCTGGCCAACGGAACCTTTCCGCTGGATGGCCAGACCATTCATACAACCGTCAACAACCCACCCAACACCCTGCACGGTGGCCTGAACGGGTTTGACAAGAAAATCTGGCATGTGCGCCAACTTTCTGGCCTCCCCCATGCAGTGGGGGCCGAACTGACCCTGACCAGCCCGGACGGTGAAGAAGGCTTTCCCGGCACGCTGCACACCACGGTGGATTACATTCTGGATGACAGTAACCGCCTGAGCATTCGTTATCGCGCCACCACGGATCGGCCCACCGTGGTGAATCTCACCAACCACAGCTATTTCAATCTCGCGGGTGAAGGTGCGGGGTCCATTGAAAACCATACGCTCCAGATCAACGCGGACTCCTTCACGCCGGTTGATCACGCAGCCATTCCCACCGGGCAGATTGCGTCCGTCAGCAATACACCGCTGGATTTCCGCACCCCTCATCGAATTGGCGACCATCTGCGGAGCAACCATCCTCAAATGCTGATCGGTCGCGGGTATGATCACAACTGGATCGTGAATGGATATGATGGCAAAACCCAGCGCCTTGCCGCTACGGTAACAGATCCGGTCTCAGGCCGAACGCTCTCGGTATTCACCACGCAGCCCGGCATACAGGTTTACACGTCAAATTCGCTGGATGGCACCTATGCTGGCCCCTCAGGCCGCGCGTACCGCCAGACGGATGCCATTGCACTGGAAACCCAGCATTATCCGGACTCTCCCAATCATCCTGCTTTTCCAACCACCACACTGCGCCCCGGCGAGCAGTTTGACCACACCACCAGCTTCCAGTTTGGCATAGCTGGCACCTCCACAACGCCATAAAACGGGGTGCGAGAAAGAGGGGAAGAAAGTCCGTCCGTCCCGGGAAACGGACGGCCGCTTTTCTCTTCTGCTTTCTGGTCTCCAGATTTCTTTGTGGAGAAAACACCCCGATGCGCCTCTTGGAAGGAGCCTCTGGGGCGGGCTTCCCCCTTGCTTCCCTCCAAGCACAGCACAAAAAACGGGGCCTCCCGAAGAAGGCCCCGTTCCTATCCGCCAAAAGGTCTGAAAAGACTGATCAGACGGAGTAGTACATTTCAAATTCAACCGGGTGCGGCGTGTGTTCGAAGCGATACACGTCTTCCCACTTGATGTTGATGTAGCTTTCAATCTGGTCCTTGGTGAACACACCGCCAGCCAGCAGGAACTCGTGATCAGCCTGCAGCGCTTCCAGCGCTTCACGCAGGGAGCCAGCAACTGTCGGGATCTGCTTCAGTTCTTCCGGCGGAAGATCATACAGATCCTTGTCCATGGCATCGCCCGGGTGGATCTTGTTCTTGATACCATCCAGACCAGCCATCAGCATGGCGGCGAAGGCCAGATAGGGGTTAGCCGTGGGGTCCGGGAAGCGGACTTCAACGCGCTTTGCCTTGGGGTTGGTTGCGTAAGGAATACGGCAGGACGCAGACCGGTTGCGTGCGGAATAAGCCAGCAGCACAGGTGCTTCAAAGCCGGGAATCAGACGCTTGTAGGAGTTGGTGGAGGGGTTGGTGAACGCGTTCAGCGCCTTGGCGTGCTTGATGATGCCGCCGATGTAGTACAGCGCGGTATCAGACAGGTCAGCATAGCCATTGCCAGCAAAGGTCGGCTTGCCGTCTTTCCAGATGGACTGGTGAACATGCATGCCGGAGCCGTTATCCCCATAAATGGGCTTGGGCATGAACGTTGCGGTCTTGCCATAGGACTGCGCGACGTTGTGGATGCAGTATTTGTAGATCTGCATGAAGTCAGCAGAACGCACCAGCGTATCGAACTTGGTGCCCAGTTCGTGCTGGGACTGCGCCACTTCATGATGGTGCTTTTCGATCGGCAGGCCCATTTCACCCATGGTTGCCAGCATTTCCGCACGCAGGTCGGATTCGCTGTCCACCGGAGCAACGGGGAAATAGCCGCCCTTCACGCCCGGACGATGGCCCATGTTGCCTTCCGGATATTCCTTCAGGGAAGCGCCAGGCCCTTCAATGCTGTCCAGCTGGAACTTGCCGAAGTTGGGGCCGGTGCCAAAGAGCACGTTATCAAAGATAAAGAATTCGGCTTCCGGGCCAAAGAACGCTGTATCACCCAGCCCGGTGGACTTCAGATACTGTTCTGCCAGCTTGGCGGTGGAGCGCGGGTCACGGTTATAGGGCTGCCCGGTGGACGGCTCGATAATGTCACAGAACAGGATCAACTGCGGACGGGCAGAGAACGGGTCCATTACTGCGGTTTCAGGGTCCGGCAGCAGAACCATGTCGCTTTCGTTGATGGCTTTCCAGCCAGCAATGGAAGACCCATCAAACATGAAGCCTTCGGTAAAGGTATCGTCCTCAATCGTGGTGACGTACTGCGTGGTGTGGTGCCACTTGCCGCGCGGATCTGTAAAGCGCAGGTCAACCAGTTCAACCGAATTCTCCTGAATCAGGTCAAACACCTTGGCAATTGCTGCGGCTTTGGCATCACTCGCAGACGTTGTCTTTTTCACCATTCTCTCTTCACCTACAACCTGTTGCGCACCGGAACTCTTCCAGCACAGCTAGGATTATCAAACGCACGCCATGCCCTGCGGCATATCCTGAACCCGCACAAGGGCCGGACAGCCATCAGATGGCATCTTCTCCTCTTTCCCCCGTGCGGATTCGCACCACGTCTTCCACCGGAAGGATAAAGATCTTGCCATCCCCGATTCGTCCTGTGCGGGCTGCGGCGGATATCGCCTCAACCGCCCGTTCCACCAGACTGGCGGGGCAGACAACCTCAATTTTCATCTTGGGCAGGAAATCAACAATATATTCCGCGCCACGATACAGTTCCGTGTGCCCTTTCTGCCGGCCAAAGCCCTTGGCTTCGATCACGGTAATACCCTGCAGGCCGAGTTCATGAAGGGCTTCCTTCACTTCATCCAGCTTGAACGGCTTTATGATGGCCTCGATCTTTCTCATGTCACGTCATCAATATATCACTGCTGTACCCTGTTTGAGGGGTCCGTCTTCACTGCTGCCGCACCCGTGAGGGCATGGACGCTCAAGCCGAACGCATCCAAACTTGCACGGGTTGGCCACCGGAGCAATCGGGCAGATAGGAAATAGTATCGATAAAGCACTGACCTCCCCACCCTGATGCAGGCATGGCACCAGTTTTTCCCCCTTAATTCACTCTAGACCTCAACAAGGAACCCAGACATGACAAAACCGCTGAACAGACAGTTAGCGGCGCTGCCAACCACCATTTTTACCGTTATGTCTGAACTGGCCCGCCAGCACGGAGCCATAAATCTCGGTCAGGGCTTTCCGGATACGGAAGGCCCGCACGATATTGTGCAGGCTGCGGCAGACGCCCTGCTTGACCAGCGCAATCAATATGCGCCTCTCACAGGTCTGCCAGAATTACGCGCAGCCGTAGCCCATTCAAACGCCCGGTTTCAGAGAATCGAGGTTGATCCCGAGTCTGAGGTGGTCGTGACCTCTGGTGCGACGGAAGCGCTCGCAGCATCCCTCATGGCGTTGATCGAACCGGGCGATGAGGTGGTTCTGATCGAACCCCTTTATGATACCTATCTGCCTATGGTCCGCCAGCTTGGCGGGGTCCCCCGTATCGTGCGGCTGGAACATCCCGGCTGGACCCTGCCTAGGCAAGCACTGGCGGAGGCCTTTTCCGCCCGCACCAAGGCGATTCTCCTCAACACCCCCATGAACCCCACCGGCAAAGTGTTCTCCCCCGATGAACTGACGTTCATCGCGGAACTGCTGAAGCAGCACGATGCCTATGCCATCTGTGACGAAGTCTATGAGCACCTGACCTTCAATACCCCTCATCTCTCCCTTATGGCCCTGCCTGACATGCGGGAGCGCTGCCTGCGCATTGGCAGTGCAGGGAAAAGCTTCTCCCTGACCGGGTGGAAAGTGGGCTACGTTACCGCCCCTGCTCCGCTTGCGGCGGTGGTGGCCAAGGCTCATCAGAATCTGGTGTTCGCCACGCCCCCCAATCTTCAGCGCGCGGTGGCCTACGGCCTGAACAAGGACGAACGCTATTTTGCCGAACTCTCGGCCGATCTCGCCCATAAGCGCGATCTTCTCTCCGCCGGATTACGTGGGGTCGGGCTGGACGTCCTGCCCTGCCAAGGCAGCTACTTTGTCATGGCGGACATCACCCCGCTGGCGAATGGGCTGGATGACATGGCCTTCGCCCGCCTGCTGACAGAGCAGGCAGGTGTGACCACAATCCCGGCCTCCGCCTTTTATGAACCCTCCAATGGTGCTCCCCCCACACATCTGCTGCGCTTTGCATTCTGCAAGCAGGAAAGCGTGTTGCAGGAAGCCGTCAACCGTATTGAAGCGTGGCATAAACGCGCCTGAAAAAATTTTGCGCTCGTCCCTCACTCTTGCATTGACGGACGGAGCGCATTTCTCTAAACGACCCCTAGCTGTGTGGCGGACGTAGCTCAGTCGGTAGAGCGCCGGTTTGTGGTACCGGTTGTCGCGGGTTCGATCCCCGTCGTTCGCCCCAGCTATATATTTCCCTTTAAAATCAAAGACTTACAGAACTGAGCGTCATAGGACTGTAGCCGTGCGTCATAGGTCTAGCGTCACACCCAAACCTGTTAACAAGGGTGGGAATGAGATGCAGAACATGACCAAGCGGGGCAGCGTTTACTATGTCCGCTTTATCGTGCCCAAGGAGCGATGGCAGGACGTTGGCAGGGCCACAAATGCCCGAAACGGAACACGCCGAGACATAGTCAAATCTCTTGAGACAAAGGACTACCGAGAGGCTCTGCGAAGGCGTGATGTTGCCTTGGCGAAAATCAGAGAGGAAACCAACGCGGCTTTGGCCTCCCTTGGCCTCCCTCCGCTGCATGGTGACTGGGAACCTTCTTGGGGCAACATCCACCACCGCCTCACAGAACAAGCATTGGCGGCTCGTAAGGAACTTGAGAACGCCGACACTTACCGAGCGCCCATCTATGCAGACGACGACCCAACATCAGGAATCGTAGTGGGTGAAGACTTTTCTGACAAAGACTGCAAAGCCGAGATAGTCCAAGATATTTTGTCCGAAATCGCCCAAGAGATTACCCAGCGCATAGCAGGGCCAGCAGGGCAGAGAGCCGCAACAGAAGCCTATCAACAGGCCCATGCTATTGCGTTTGGTGAGGCTACGCCCCTTGGTGTTCTGTTAGACCGCTGGTTTCCTGCGCTTGAGGGCACGGTGACACAGGAACTCATAGACCGGCATCACAGAGCCTTCTCACGCCTTGGCCTCTGTCTGGCAACCTCTGAGGGCCTGAAGACAGATGACCCAGAGGGCTATGTCCGCAGCATCCCGATAGAGCGGATAGACAAAAGGACAGCAGGGCATTTCAGGGAATGGCTGGAAAAATTGCCCTCCATTGGTCCGAGAGTAGTAGGCTTCCATCTATCAACCATGAACAGCTTCTGGAAATGGGCACAGGACGTTGGCTATGCTGAGTCTAATCCTTGGGAAGGTTCAACACGCGGCCTCAAAAAGAAGATAGCCAAGGCATCCAGAGAGCGCGGTGAGAAACGTCCATACACCGATGAAGAACTGATTGCACTTCTTACACAGGCCAGAGAGCGCCTACAGCACCCGAAAAAATGGCCGTGGGCGTGTGTAATCTATGACATGCTGAGACTGGCTCCGCTCACTGGGTGCAGACAGAATGAATTGGCAAGCCTGACTGTTTCCCGCGTTATCCGTCCCATTCGCCCTGACCAGTTATGGCGCATCTCGATCACGGAAGAGGTCAGTAAAACCCGCTCATCCACTCGTGAAGTGCCTCTACACCCGATTGCCCAAGCTGTGATTGCACAACGCCTTGCAGAGCTACCAGAAGGGCACTCTCAGGATGCCATGGTCTTTCCTGAGTGCAAGCCCGGAGGGCGTGACAACAAGCCGGGGCACTACCTCTCCAAACGCTACGCCACCTTCCTGAAGTCTGTTCTCGGTGAAAAGCCAGAGATTGACTTCCACAGCTTCCGCAGATGCTTCGCAACATTCTTCACCACCGCAGAAGCTAATGGGGCACAGCATTGCTCAGAATTGGTATTGGATCACTTGATAGGACACAAGCCACCTTCGCTGGCCCATAACACCTACGCGGCAAAGCGGTTTGATTGGTCTGTGTATGATCGGGCGATCATGGAGATGGCAGAGAAAGGAATTAGCGATCACCTCCGGTCCGCCCTCTCCTACCCAACCACCACAAGCAGCGCATAGACTCTCATAGAGCCTCACAGAAGCCCGTAGAGAGCTATGGGATTTTCCGGTAGAAGAGGCCGTATATTATCCAGAAGCCACTCCACGGGATTCTACGGGTCTGTGAGGGGTATATGCGTGTATTCTCATAGGCGAAGCTATGCCGTAGACATTACCGACACCATAGGAAGGACCATCATGCAGCACAACGAACCTTGGTGGGTCCTTGCTGATGTTTGTAAGGTGCTGGAAATTACCAACGATCGTAATGCAGCGGCCCGCCTGGATGCAGATGAAAAGAATACTGTCCATATTATGGACGGTAATCGGGGAAACCCGAACATGACCATAATCAACGAGTCCGGCCTCTACTCGCTCATCCTCGCAAGCCGCAAGCCGTCTGGATGAAGATGAAAAAGATGCCGTCCGTATTATGGACACCATCGGAAGGATGCAGCCTTACACCATCGTCATACATTCAGCAGACTGTCTGGATGCTGACGAGAAGGCTAACTCAAAGTTAGGCTTTGGCTCAGACGCCACAATTATCAACGAAAGCGGGCTATATTCCGTAATCCTCACAAGCCGCAAGCAGACTTGATGGTGGTGAAATGCCACCCCATTCAGACGCCCAGCAGGCTACAACGGACCCTAGCTTTGAAACTCTACTGCCAATGCAGGACCTTAGAACCGAGATAGCCAGCAAGGGACTGTCAGGAATTGGCGGTGCTGCCCAGCAGCCGCAGGCTGCCCTCCGCTTCTATGAAAGCCTGTCAGACCAAGAGAGAGCCGATATTCAGCAGGAGACCGACACATGGATATTGGCAAAAGGAGAAAGAGGGACGCTGTCAAAGAAAAGCCTGCTCTATCAGGCGATGAACCAGAGACGTGAAGAGGTCAGACCACCCACCCCAATCACCAACGGCCTTTCAGTGTCCGACATAGCGGACAAGCTGGGTTCAGCATTTGGACCTGTGTGGCATTGCAGGGAGACCACAGCACGGCTTCTAGGTGCCGTTGGGTGGCTAGAAAAAGCCTACCACGGAGGGACACAAAGGCGCTGGTTGGTCCCTGATTATGTGATTGCAAAGGGATATGGTGACAATATCAGGCACAAGATCGGCGCTATAGGCCACTCCAAGGATGCTGTGTTTCCTGTGTTCAATCCTGAGCATGGGCAGGATATTATCTGGACATTAGGCGTGGATGCCATCCTGAAGGGATTAGCGGCCCTCAGCACCAAGAAAGAGAAACTGGGGTGGCTGCTGACCAAACATGCCTACCTGCCTGACAAGACCGTGCCTCCTCTTTACCAGACCTGTCTGCCTTCATCGGTTTCGGACCAAAAGAGCTACATAGGCAGAACAATGAGCCCTTTGGCTCTTGGTTGTCTGAAGTCCTTCATCACACCCTTAGGCAGAAACCCACTACAGAAGAACACCAGACCAAGGAACACTACCCCTTTACAGGGTATAGTTCATAAAACCTAGAGTAACATGTTCTTGTTGTTCTTTGTCTGGTCTTTGTGTCTGAGAGCATGTAAGGTATTTATCCACTATCTACAGACAACACAAAGAACACCTACCTAGTGTTGTCTTTATCGGTGTTCCTATCCCCTCTTTACTGGACCTATCTACATGAACTAGACGGTAGTCTTATAGTGGATAAGTCGGAACGTTTCGGACCAAAAGATGGAAAATAGCAGCCATACCCACTCTGTCACGGAATTGCAGGATGCTGATGTGTTGTCTCTGGCCCGTGTGCCTTCGGGAGACAGTGCTCAGGAGTTCGTGGCTGATGTGTCTGAGCGCATTCGTCCTTTGGTTGTCAGAAAGCCAGCTTCGGAAGGCGGACCACCTTCTGGAAGGGAGCGGGACAAAGGCAGGGACAAACGCACAAGAGAAACAGGCATCATTCTGGCCGGGCTAATGCGGAAAGGCTTCAGGGGGAAATGGTGCCAGGTGAATGAAGGCCATAGCGGGTGGTTCTGGTCTGCTTCTCGTAAACTACCTTTCGGGAACAAGGCATTCTGGACGAAAACCAGAGCCATGATAGAGCTTGGTCTGCTTGAGTATGTGTCTGGCAAAGGGTGGAAGGATAAATGGGGCAAGTGGGATGGCGAAGGAGCCCGTTTACGGCCCTCTCAGGCACTTTTGCGGCTTGCTGAGTCCTATGGCTGCACCAAGGAAACAGCCTTCTCAGACTGGCCTCTGAGGGCTCCAGCGCCAGTGTCTGACATTGCTGAGCCAGTGCAGATAGAGCCTTTTCCAGATAGCCGAAACACAGGAACAGAGCCAGTTCCCCAAGACCTTCTGATCTTCATGCAGCGCCTACAGGACGTTATTGCTCACCACAGGTTTTCAGGATGTGCCAGACCTGTTTTGCAGATGAAGTTCATAGGCTCCCTGTCCTTTCATGGGCGCATATATGCAAAAGGGGCAGACAACTATCAGTCTATGGCCCGCGAAGATCGGCAATTCATCAAGATTGACGGTGAGCCTGCGCAGGAGGTGGACATATCGGCTGCTTCCCTGTCAATTGCACTTCTTCTGTCCGGCCATGCGCTTCCGCCGGGCGACCTATACACCTTGCCGGGAATTGATGCCGCTAAGCACAGGAAAGCCGTCAAACAGTGGTTTGTGGCGACCTTTGGAGCAGGCAAGCCCTGTTCCCGGTGGTCTGGCCGTGTGGATGCAAAGATAAGGAGCACTATCAGGGCCCCAACCATCAAACAGGCAGCTTTGATGCACTATCCGTTCCTCCGAAAGCTGGACCATATCGTGCCGGACAGCATCATGCAGACAGTCCCTTCGAGTTACAGGGGGAAGGCCGTGGGGCAATATCTGATTTCTGTTGAAGCTCAGATCATGCGGAGGGCCATGGACGATATAGTGGCTCAGGGAGGCGTTGCTCTGCCGCTACATGATGCCCTTCTTGTTCCGGTGTCTTGGGCTGATAAAGCGCAGAAGGCTATTGAACAGGCCAGTCACAGGCTTCTGGGGCATACTCTGCGAGTGGGTTATAAAGTCTGAATTGGAGGATGAAGACAGACAGCAGTAATGCTTGGGCATATTGGAAACGGTGCTAGGCGTTCTTGCAATTGTAGTCTGCTTTCATGCAGAATGCCAAAATCATGCAGCGAGAGGTGAGTAATTTAATACATGGGCGGACTATCTGGAAAACTACTTGTAACGGGTGCCTGCCTTATCCTCTTATCGTGTTGTTCTTATGGTGAGGCAGTATTAACGCACCGCAAGACACACAGAAAAGCTGGAACATGCCGCCATGCAGTCAGAGGTCTTCTTATGACGGCCCACCATGTAACCACCTGTTTTCCGAATGGCCGGTAAGACTTCTGAAGTGACCCATTTCTTGAACCGTTTGGCCGCTGGCTTGCGGCTTGTGAGGATTACGGAATATAGCCCGCTTTCGTTGATAATTGTGGCCTCGCCTTGACGCCCTACATTTAATGTAGCCCGTTCATCATCATCCAGACGGTTTGCTGAATGTGTCGGGTTTTTCAGGTCCAGCACCTTGCAAACATCAGCGAGGACCCACCAAGGTTCACCGTTCTGCATGATGGTGCGAACTTGGGTGCTTCTATTTGTTTGTGAGAGTGTCCGTGTGGAAGAGGCTAATGAGCTTCTGAGCACTCCAATGCTCCGCTTGCGGACCACATGCACCTTTCTTCCCGTGGGGCTTTCCCAGGTATGATCTCGGTGAACGTAGTGAAATCCCGACTACCTCCGGCTGGCCGTCCTGCTGTCAGTAGACGTTCGCTTCTATTTTGTTCTGTGGCGTCTTGTTGAGAGAGAAGCCATTCATTTTCCTGAGTAGGTAGTTTGTCTTGCGGTGCGGCAGTATCAGGTAGCATGTTTTCATGGGTTTTTGTCGGGTTGATGAAGCTATGAACAGTATCGTTTACTGCTGCCATAGAAGAGATGCTGTCTACTAGCGAGATTATTCCGAAAACCGCGATAGTAGCCGTCTTCCGCAAAATGGAGAGGACAAGTTTTCTTTGTTCTGGAATAAATTGAAAATGCATCTCTCAGACCTATCACTCGTTTCTGCCGAAGCAGGCAACCAACCAAGAGTGAAAAACACCATTCCTACATGGCTGGCCGGTCAGTCTCTCTGTATAGAAAGCCAGAGAACGAGGACCAGCACGCCCCCTATCATAGCACCAAGACACAAATAAGCGGTGAGCATTTCTTTCTCCTTGCTTTCTTTCGGAGGCCATAAGAAGGGACCACCAAAGGCCGCCGGGACCTAGCAGAGCCCCACTCCGCCAACCTTGTTTGCCTTCCCAGACCCTGCCAGACCTGAGAAGGCATCACACTGAAACGATAGACTCAACATGGGGAAAGCCATGATGGAAGAAAAACGCTCTGGCTTTTTTATTATATATCACAGTAGCCGAGGGCTGTCATGCCAACCATAGGCAGTTCGTCTTCATTACTCTGCGGCTGGTTTGTTGGTTTTCATGCGCTCATCTCATAATTACAGAAGGGCTGGACAAGCGTCTCGTGCCGTATTCCAGATTCGTGAAAATATGTCATGCATCAACAGGCTGGTCAGATGGAAATTCTGTCGTCGTTTCCCTTGTGTCATGGGGCCGGGCAATTCGGGAGATCGCACTTTCGCTGAGTCCATAGGCAGTTGCCAGAGACTTGAGAGTCATTCCATTTTTCCTTTTTGCTATGATGTCCCGTTTTTGCGCTGTGGTCAGTCTGGATGGTCGGCCCATCTGCTTTCCCTGCTGGATGGCTCTGACACGGCCTTCGGATGTTCTGGTTCTGATCAGATCGCGTTCGACATCAGCAAGGCCCCCGAGCACAGCAAGCATCAGCCTCCCGGTGCTGGTGCTCGTATCGGTCCATGGTTCAGCTATTGAATGAAACTGTGCCTTTTTATTCGTAATATCTTTAACTATAGAAAAGAGATCGAAAGTACTCCGGGCGAGTCTGTCGATACGCGTGACAACCACGATGTCACCTTCAGTAACCGAGGTAATCAGCTTTTTGAGCTGTGAACGCTCGGCATTCGCACCGCTTGCTTTTTCGCGGTAAATTTTTACGCATCCAAACTCTTTTAAAGTTTTCATTTGGATATCAAGGGTCTGTCCCACTGTGCTGACCCGTGCATATCCTATTTTTCGATCCATGACTCACCCCTTTACCTTGCAGGAAAGGGGCATCTTATCATGAAGCTTTCTTGCTTAAATCCTGACTTACGTAAGCGAGGAAAGTCCCACTCGCTTCATGAAATTCTTCTCAGTTTTATTTCATAAAAAAATTGTTTGCACAACAAAAACATCAATTGAAGCAAAAAAAAATCTGTTAAGTTTTTTTTGCGTAAATCAGGAATTATAAAAATGACTCTTCTCTATGGTTACGGTAACAATGTTACTGACAGCGGAAGTTATACTTTGGTTCCAGCGCTTCCTGTTTTGGGTGTCATTAGTCTAGGAGGTGCGGGGGCTACATTTTCTGGTAAAATCGACAGCAATGGGAATGTAACGTCAGAGACAAATGCATCAGTAAACTTTACCCCCTCATTAATATCGCTCGCCAATCCATGGAATGTGACAAGCCAGAAAGGCGCTGTGGTTACAGTGACGGGCTTAACGGGGGGGGCCATCAACGCATTGACGGGCGCTACATTCAATGCGGATGGCGGAACAATCGCCATGAGCGGCTCTTCTGCAATTTCAGCTCTATCTGGTTCCACCTATAACATTTCAAATGGTGGAACTTTAGTATTAAACGATGTTCAGGGGCAGTCCGCTATTAGTGCATTAGGAGGCTCATCTGTTAATTTTGGAGATGGCGGTGGGACACTCTTGATTGAGCCCGGAAGCAATGTATCGATTATTGCTTTTCAAAGCATCAATGGATTTGAGAAACCTGGATCGACAATAGAAATTCCGGGTGCGACAAAAATCGTATCTGTTTCAAACAATAATGGCAATACAAATATTCTTACTGATAACGGTAAAACAATCACCGTTCAAGGTGATTTCTACGATTACAAAACCCAGAATAATTTATACCAGTCATCTCAAGATGGAAATCTCTATATAAGTTCGACACCACAGAACAACACAGAAACAGATGGTGTTTTGGTGTGCTTCCTCTCAGGCTCTATGATCCGCACGTCAGAAGGTGACATGCCGGTTGAAGATATCCAGATCGGTGATCAGGTTATTGCCTTTGATTGGAAAAATAATAAGGACGTTACCCGCTCTGTTGTCTGGGTCGGTAAGGCTCATGCTACTGTTCGTCCTGAGCTTCACGACGACGAAGCTGGTTGGCCTGTTCGTGTCCTCAAAGATGCCATTGCTGACGGTGTCCCTTACAAGGACATGCTGATTACCGCTGAACACTGCCTGTTCTTCAAGGATAGGTTTGTTCCGGTGCGGATGCTGGTCAATGGTGTGTCTATTTTCTACGACAAATCCATCACCTCTTACGATTACTACCATGTGGAAACCGAACAGCATTCTGTCATCACTGCCGATGGCATGCTGACCGAAAGCTATCTGGACACGGGTAACCGCTCTTCTTTCCGGCAGGAAGGCAAGATTGCTGCTCTGCGTGGTGCTGTCAAAAGCTGGGAAGATGATGCCGGTGCCCCGCTGGGTGTTGAGCGTTCCTTTGTCGAGCCACTGTTCCGTGCCATCGAATGGCGCGAAGACAAGGTCTCAGCAGAACAAGTTCATGCTGCTCCTGAACTGACCATTGATCCAGACCTCCATCTGGTTACGGAAACCGGTGCTGTTGTGCGTCCGATACGTCAGAACGCACAGCACTATAGCTTTATGCTGCCACGTGATACGAAATCGGTTAGCATCGTGTCACGTGCTAGCCGACCTTCTGATGTGATTGGTCCGTTTGTGGATGATCGCCGTTACATGGGCGTTGCAGTTGGAGAGGTTCGCCTGCTCTGCGCAAAACAGCAGTTTGATATCACATCGCATCTGACTGCTGAAAAGCCTGCGGGCTGGCATGCTGATATGGCTTGGGACGGTGTTGCGTGGACAAGCGGCAACGCAGAACTCCCATTGGGTGACCATCTGTCCAATGGGAAAATGGGCCTCCTGTCCATCACCGTTCGCGCTGCTGGTCCTTATGTCGTGGAGAATCAGAAACCGACAACGTCGGTAAAATCTGCATAATAATTCTAATAGTTTAAGCCGTTATGCAGGCTCTGTCTTTTCTGGCAGGGCCTGTTTTTTATTGTGGGTTTCTGGAGAGCCTGAAGCAGAGCCTATGGGAACTTAGGGCTGTCTGGTCCTTGTTTGTGGGTTTTTTGTTTTCAAAGACCCGCCACCTCAACACAATAGGGTTTCATACATAATATGTATGAATTGACGGATGTTTGATTCATATTGTGTATGTCTTCACAGACTCAATTTCTGAGGCACAGAGAGTCATCACACACTCCCAGAGTCCATCAACCAATCCGAGACCATAGGGCGTTCTACGGGCTTCTAAGGCGGCCAGAGGCAGCTATGACAGACAAAGACTGCTAGACCAACCTAAAGCGCAGCTAACACACGGGACACACCGGCTGCTGTCCATGTGGTGGTGCCTCTCGCTGTCCTGATGCCTTGTTCAGACAAACAGGCCGCCACCTGCCTCAAGGACAACCCAGAAGCTGACAGGTTCTGAATGAGCGGACCAACCCCTTCTGCAAAGGCTCTAGAGCTCTCTTGCCGGGCTTTTACAGAGAGCCGGTAGTCAACCTTGGGGGCTCCTGTCCGGTAGCCTCCTAGCGTCTTTCCTCTGGCCTTTGCAGCAGCCAAGGCCGCTTTGGTGCGGGCAGAGATAGCCTCCCGCTCTTGCTGAGCCACCAAGGCCATGATGCCAACCGTTAGCCTGTTCGCATTGGGCATGTCGGCAGCCACAAACTCAATGCCTGCTTTTTCCAGACCAAGAAGGAAGTGAGCATCACGGGAAAGCCGATCTAGCTTGGCTATCAGCAGCACGGAGCCCGTCAGCCTACACCGCTCCATGGCCTCCAAGAGTTTAGGCCGGTCATTCTTCTTCCCGCTTTCAATCTCAGTGAATGAGGCCAGCACCTTTCCGCCGGTCTGTGACACATACAAGGTCACAGCGGCCTGTTGTGCCTCAATGCCAAGCCCTGAAGCACCTTGGCGGCTTGTGCTCACACGGAAGTAGGTGATGAAGTTTGGCATGGTCTATCCGCCTCTGTTGCCTTGTATCGTTAGTGTCAACGTTCGTTGGCATTTTCGATACAGACACAAGAAGGCTGTATGAATCCCAAAAAGATGAATCTCTAAGATTCGGGTTCTGAATAGATCATGCCGGACAAGTCCTGAGCAAAGCGATCTTGCAGCATCAGAAAGCCAGCTTCGGCAGGCGGACCAGATTGGCTTAGGAGTCCCAACGGGCCACCGCATCGGGCTCTGAGATGGCAGCAGCTTCAAAATAGGGGCTAAACCCCCAAACGTTGTTGTTGTTCGACGTTGTTGAGTAGGGTCCTTTGTTCTGAAATATTGCCCTCTGTCCTACGGCTAATCAGGACCGGCAAGTGGAACCACCAACACAAAATCCTGATTGTCTGGCTTTCCCCTCAAACCCAATTCTGTTGCTCTTCAGACCATAGTAGGCCAATCTTGAGAGAATGGGTGTTGCGTCATTGACGCTACGCTACAGGCCCAAACGTCATAGTTTTTTCTTGCAAGTCATTGATAAATAAGGGTGTTTTCATATTTGGTGCGAAGCCCCGTCGTTCGCCCCAGCTATCTATTTCTCTTGAAAATTGACATTTTTGTTTATGGGCCACTCAGGTTCCTCTGTTTGCGGCATGCTGTGCATGCGGCCAGCAGACCCTGAAGCAACTGTTCTGGCTGCGGCTCCGGCCTTTGCGCCTCTTTAAAAGTAAGGAGAACCGGGCAAAGCCAGTCTCACTCCTCACCGCGGCATCATAAAATTCAAATCTCCTGAACTCTCAGGCCATGGTGGCGTTGTAACACCCGAACTGTAACCAGACGTGATGCAACCCGTTTTGACAGGAGATGAACAGTGCCCTTGAAGAAGGACTGCTCGCGAGACGCCCTCCAGCAAAAACGCAGACATGAACTCTGGCGTAACAGTTTTCTGTTCACACGGCCGCCGATCTCCCCGTCTCTCATGACACCCGAGACCAGCGCCTGTTGTTCCGCGTCCTTGCCCGCTTCTCCGGCAAAGCTTCTTGCCCCTTCCGTAGCGGACGCTTCTGGCGCACTTTCCCTTCATGCTGCTCGCAGGAAGGCACCCCACGGATCGTAAACAGGTCACAGCCTGGCCCCACAAGACCTTCCTGCTGCACGATTTTCCAAAAATATCAGCCATCATGAACTGGTGGCCGTTCTGCGCGTCTTCACTCATGCCGTGAACAGACGGCGAAAGGATTGCATTCCGATGCTCATTACGGACACAGACGCCCAGATCCATCAGCCTACTGCTTTTCAGCCTCTCTCTTCATCCTATCTGCAACGATCACGTATTGTCGCCATTCCGGCCTGTAATGAGGCCGAACATATTGTGCCCTGCCTTATGGCCCTTGCCCGGCAGGAAGACTTCCTGCCCCACAAAGTGATTGTATGGATCAACAACACACAGGATGACACCCGGCAACAGATCCACGCCTTGCAGGATGCCCTGCCTTTTGCGTTAGAAAGCGTTTCTGTTTCCTATTCACCAGATCAGGCGCATGCAGGCCGTGCCCGGCATGATGCCATGGCCCATGCAGCCCAACACGCACCACCCGATGCCCTTCTTTTTACTACAGATGCAGATGGAGAAGTTGCACCAGACTGGATGAAGCGGACCCTTGAAGCGTTCATCCGCTACAATGTCGCCGCCGTTTTTGGGCGCGCCCTTCTCCTTCCTTCCGAATTTCAGAAAATTCCTTTGCATCTGCATCAGGATGACGAGAAGGAGCAAGCCTACGCGGCTTTACTGGAACACATCAAAGCCCTTCTGGCACCAACCCCCTATGACCCATGGCCCCGCCATAGCGAACGCTCGGGTGCCAGTATTGCCGTAACCCGCGAAGCATGGCAGCAGGTGGGAGGCATTCCGCCTGAACCTTTGAGTGAAGACCGGGCCTTTTACACCGCATTGAAGCAGGCGGCTCTCCCCGTACGCCACGCCCCAGACGTGAAAGTCTATGTCTCCGCGCGTCTGGTAGGGCGCGCCCGTGGGGGCATGGCTGATACCATTGCCCGACGCATCATGCAGCAGGATGATTATCTGGATGATGCACTGGAACCCGTTTCCATATGCATGCTGCGGACGAGGCGTCCACTCAAAGAGAATAAGAAATATCTTGATATAAAAAATATTCTTTCAAATTCCCAAAAAAAACCTGTTCGCGTAAAGCGTGCTGACCTGCACCTGCATCTCCGCAGAGCCCAACGCGTCATTGATTTTCTGCTTCACAAACAGGCCTACTCGTTTTTTACGGTGCCGCATACCGCAGGCGATCCAGCCGGTAGGTCTCGCCCCGCTCAGTATGGTCGGTCACCCAATGATATTGATGACAAGCCTGAATAAAGCATTCGGCAGCTTCATCTCCAGTGCAAGGCGTATCTGTTTCGCCGGTCCAGTTAACCGTCATTAACGTTGCAGCCTGTGACAGACTTTCCATAATGCGTTCAACAAGTTTTTTAATATCGCCCGGTGCCATGAAATACAGAACTTCTGAAATCACGATCACATCGCAGCCACCTACCGCAGATATGGGGTAATCTTCGGGTAAAAACCCTTCAAAAAATTTTACGTTTTTCAAATCAGAACATCTGTTCCGGGCTATATGTAAGGCCGTGGAAGACGCATCCACGGCCAGAACGCGCCCACACCGTGCAGCAAGAGCCCTGGTGCCCACCCCTACGGCACACCCGAGTTCAACACAGAAATTGATCTGCTGCTTTGGTAGGCATGACAGAAGACGAGACAGCTTTTCCTGTTCATACAGACTATTTTCAAAATTCCACGGATCAGGATTTTTCTGAAACAGGGCATCAAAAATATCGGGAGACCATGTTTTCTTGGTCATGACAAAAGATAGATTTCATATGTCTGAATAATCTTTTCCAACAGATTTTCCGGCATGACAAATCCATCTGGATCATCCTGTATCACAAGCCCGCGCTGGCTTTCATGAGCCTCCACCGCATGCCGTTTTGTGGCCAGATGCGCGCCTATATCCAACCGCCACCCTGCTGGAAAAGGTTGATCAAGAACACCGTCAGACGGCAACGTAAGACCCCAGACCGGATAAGCCAGCAATCGCAAATGGGGCAACATGGCTTTCAAAACTTTCCCCATCAGCCACACAGCTTCATGATCACAATGCGGATCATGCCGCCATGGGACCAGAAGCGTATTGCAATCATAATGGAGGGCCAATTCGGCCAAACGATCCACAGTGCTCCTGAATTCCGGCCCTTCTGTTGGAACAGCCGTATCACGCAGGCCCAGAAAATAAAGGCGCTCCGGGGGAAGGCCCAGAATTCTTGCAGCCTCGCGCGCTTCTTTCTCTCTTTGCTGCCTCAGGCGCTCCTCCGGCCACTCCCGTGATGCTGGATGAGAGCCTGACCCATCTGAAACGATCACCACCACTGGCGGGCGGCCTCTGGCCACAGCTTCAGCAATAAAGCCGCCACATCCCAGACTTTCATCATCTGGGTGCGGAGCAAGGATCAACGCCGTTCCTGGCGCTATTTCTTCAATATCCCTTACCGGAAGGCGGAAAAGTTCTGAAATAAGCTCTCCATTTTTCATGATTTGTCTTCCGGCCATTCACGGTCTACAAACCACGCTGCCGCTTCTGTCAGGGTTTCATCAGGGGCCGGTTGGCGCAGATACGTGGCCAAATCCCGTAGTGTCTGTTCAACACGCTTACCGTGAATAAATGCGGAAAGCCCCAACGCCTGCTGAACCAGCGTTATAAGCTGCACGCCCGCCTGCTCAACAGCAATACGGGCCAGATTCACCATGGCTGCGCACTCCTCTGGTTCAGCAGGTGTGCCATAAACAGATCTGGCTGCACGATGCACCCACAGGCTTGCCGTCTCGCGCAGAATAAGCGCTTCACCAATACGCCGCTGTTGATGCGGATTTTCCGCCCGCCCTCGTGCCTGAAGTTCTTGACGCATCAGGTCCACCAGCACATCCATGCCGCCCAGCGCTACGGCTGACCCACGCCATGCCCCGGCAGAAAATTCCGGTTGCCGCAAATAATCACCAGGTCGGCCGATAATCGCATCGGGTGAAATCTCTATTCCGGAAAAATTGTAGGCGCCAGTTCCACTCCCTGCCATACCTGTCAGGTGGCCGGGCCCTTTGTCAATCCGCTCAGGCTCATCGGTAGAGACCAGAACCATGACGTCCTGCCCCAGTGCATTCCGTGCGGTGATGAGGGCCATCCCCACATGGCGTACGCCACTACAGAACCCTTTAGCTCCCTTTAACTGATACCCGGTTGCCGTCAGTTCCAACGTGACCGGCTGGGCACCGTCAGTCACCCAGATTCCGCCCAGAACGCCTTGTTTCACAAAAGCAGCCAAAGCGTTCCGTTGGGTGTCCGAACCATACAGGGACACAAGCCGCACAACATTGATATGCCCTTCCAGACATCGCCCCAGAGACAGGCTCAGTCGCCCCGAAATGCGCAGCAGATCAATCAGCCCCTGCATCCCCTCAGGCGATTCATGCAGCCCTAGTCCACCATTTTTGACAGGCAACGCAGCGGACAATGCCCCCAGTTGCGTCAGTTGATCCAACAATACCGAGGGAAACGCGCCTTCTTCCCCTCCTGAAATGGTCGAAGGATGAGCCGCGCAAAGCCGCTTTAACGCGCTACGGAAAGCGGCAATATCCTGCGTTTTTTCGGGCAGATAGCAAACGGGCATGACTGGCGTTCTCCCTGCTGACACCGGGTGCCAGAACACGCACCAAACGCATCAGAAAACGGGAAGTTCATCTTTCGTCCTCTCTGCCAGGCACGGCACCAACGCGCAAAGACCCGTTTGAAAGGCGTCCGTGACCCAGTTTCTCTATAAAAGAGAAGATCGGCTGGCTGGTATCTTGAGAGTCAGAGGGCAAGAACTGTTATTTTTGTGTCATATTTTTTCATTTTGTTTATTTTTTAGATTAGGATAACTCTTATCCACCAGAGATAATATTGAAAAAGAGACGATCATGCTTGCCCCTAAAAGAATTTCCTAGCTTCATATATCATATACTTTTCTTGCAATTGCTGTTCTCTCTCTGTGGTCTGGATACAGTAAATCGCATCTTCCCATCAAAATTTTGTATTTTATTCCTATTTTCCTGTCTTTAAGAATTTTATGGAAATCAAGAAAAAATAAGTAACCCAATATTCTCTCGTTCTTTCATGAAATCATATGACCTGCCTCTTGATCAGGAACCATAGAAAAAGCCATGTTTTCCATCTCCGGTGGGGAAACTGCGAGAACGCCTTAAGGAATGGCGCGTATTATCCTGAGCTTCTTTTCCATCGCCTCAGCCATGATCTGGATGGCCTGAATGGCGATCAGAGCGAGAGGCTGTTTGAGCCGTTTGTCTGCTCAGCGTGACAGGTCTTTATATAGCGGAATAGTTTGGATTTTTGTGCCTATGGCCCGCAGTGCTCTCCCAATCCACCTCCCGGGTTCAAAACACCAATCACCAACTCGGAATTAATGGTGTTTCAAACAGGCTCTCAGCGGAAGAACCAGCGGGGCAGAAGAACTAGGGCGTGTCGTCAGTTAAACGGGGGGATTATGAAGCTTGTACTCCCGTTTGATCTGTGATGTTTTCTTCCTGTTTCTGGAACGGGGAGAGTGTGAATGCGACGGTATGGTTTGAGCGATGGTC